>ENA-ORNQ01002031-ORNQ01002031.1-human-gut-metagenome-genome-assembly--contig:-NODE-2031-length-14366-cov-4.366501_pt1 | contig 14366 bp, 14 predicted proteins | sample MGYA00242116_ERZ509024 | MGnify/ENA primary metagenome ERZ509024 (study PRJEB26280, sample SAMEA2338697) | human gut metagenome | biome: human gut; feature: human-associated habitat; material: faeces...
CTCTTTACAATCTTTACCAAACACATACTTGAAGGCGAAATCATTTAATAAATTTGCGCTACGCATGAGCACCTCTTTTCTAGTAGAGATTTTCTACATACTCATATACGTAAAAAAAAGGAGTTTATTTGAAAAAAAGAAAAATTTCTCAAAACATTTATGAAAATAATGATATTATATACGCGACAGGAGGATACTAGAAAAATGAAAATTGTCGATGAATATTTTGGATGTGACGTATTCAGTACATCTGCTATGCAAAGATACTTGCCTCATGCCGTCTACAAACAAATGATGGATGTAATGGAAAAAGGAAAGGAACTTCCTAAAGAGATCGCAGATGTAGTCGCAAACGCCATGAAAGACTGGGCTATGGATAAGGGTGCAACTCACTATACGCACTGGTTCCAACCAATGACAGGTATTACAGCTGAAAAGCATGATGCGTTTATCAATCCAACAGGGCCAACATCTGTTATTTCAGATTTTAGAGGAAAAGAATTAATCAAAGGTGAACCCGATGCCTCAAGTTTTCCAAGTGGAGGATTGCGTGCCACTTTCGAAGCCAGAGGATATACCGCATGGGATCCAACTTCTCTAGCTTTTGTCAAAGAAAAGACTTTATATATTCCAACCTTATTCTGCTCTTACGATGGTAGTGCTTTGGATAAGAAAACACCATTATTGAGAAGTAACGATGCCTTAAACAAAGCTGCTGTTCGTTTATTGAACATTATGGGTTACAACATTCATAAAATCAAAACAACGGTAGGTCCAGAACAAGAATATTTCTTGATTGATGAAGACATGTTTAAAGAACGTCTAGACTTATTAGTAACAGGAAGAACATTATTTGGTGCGGCTCCCGTAAAAGGTCAAGAATTAGATGATCACTACTTTGGTAGTTTGTCTGAACGAGTAAAAGCTTATATGGAAGAAGTCGATGAAGAACTTTGGAAACTAGGTGTTTATGCCAAGACCGAACACAAAGAAGTAGCTCCATGTCAGTTTGAATTGGCACCTGTATTTACATCAACAAATATTGCGAATGACCAAAACCAATTGACTATGGAAGTTCTACAAAAAGTAGCTTCTCACCATGGATTGGTATGTTTACTACATGAAAAACCATTTGATGGTGTCAATGGTAGTGGTAAACACAACAACTGGTCTTTCTGTACAGAAGAAGGAGATAACATTTTAGAACCTGGTGATTCTCCAAAAGACAATATTCGTTTCTTAACCGTTCTAGCTGCCATCATCAAAGGTGTAGACGAATACCAGGATTTATTAAGAATCTCTGTTGCCAGTGCTGGAAATGACCACCGTTTAGGTGCAGATGAAGCTCCACCCGCTATTATCTCCATCTATTTAGGTGAAGAACTAACTGCCATTCTTGAAGCCATTGAAGCTGGAAATGAATATGTAGATACAATCGATCGTAAATTGGAACTTGGCGTTTCTACCCTTCCTCCAATCGCAAAAGATTCTACAGACCGTAACCGTACTTCTCCATTCGCATTTACTGGTAATAAATTCGAATTCAGAATGCTTGGATCCAACTTAAACATTTCTTGTCCAAACACTATTTTAAATACAATCGTAGCCGAAGAATTAACACAATTTGCGGATGAATTGGAATGTGTTAAACAAGAAGATATGACAAAAGCCTTGATTGCGTTGATTCAAAAGACATTAAAGAATCATAAGCGTATCATTTTCTCTGGAAATGGATATTCCGATGAATGGAAAAAGGAAGCACAAAAACGTGGCTTATTAGAGCTTAAGACAACAGCGGATGCACTTCCTCACTATACAGATCCAAAGAACCTACAATTATTTGAAAAACACAATGTATATTCAGCTAGTGAATTGCATGCTCGTGAAAGTATCCTACTCACAAACTACTACCAAGTGGTTCAAATTGAAGCTAAGACAATGGCTTATATGTTAAGAAAACAAATCTTACCAGCTATCTTTAGTTATGAAGCTAAATTGGCTCAAATCATTCAAACAAAGAAATCAAGTGGAATTGATGCTCCATTAGAAGTTAAAATCTTAAAAAACATCAATACGCCTTTAGAATTAGTATCTAATCACTTAGATACATTAGAAGCTTTGATCAACAAAGAAACCACAACAGAAAAACAAGCGGCTCGTTTTGCGGCCGATGAATTACTTCCATTAATGGAAACGATTCGTAAATTAACGGATGTGATTGAAACCAATGTTTCTAAAGAGGACTGGCCTTTACCAGACTATAACGACATTTTATTTAAATCTATGTTGTAGGGAATCCAAGGATTCCCTCTTTTTTTACTTTTATTTTCTGAAATCACTTGCATATTTCTCTTTCAAGGTTCAAAATCACTTAAAAAGGAGTTTAATTATGAGTAAATTAGTTGTACACGCAAAAATGATGATTGATGGTGTAAGTGATACACCAAAGAAAGATCAATTGATTTCAATTGAAGATGGAAAAATTGTTTCCATTGAAGAATATCATGAAACAAATGAAGAAGTCATTCATGCCAACGTCGTTGCCCCTGGCTTTTTTAACTGCCACGTTCACATTATGGAACCGGTTGGTTTTGGTGCAAATAAAGAATTTACCTTGATGGAAAAAGCTTTCTATGCCCAAAAACACTGCAAAGAATATCTAGAATCAGGCGTTACTTTTATTCGTGTTGTGGGTACGGAAGAAAACTATGACCTTCAAATTAAAGAAGCTATTGAAAATCATGTGATTGAAGGACCACATATGTATTGTGCAGGTAAAGTCATTTGTATGACAGGCGGTCATGGCTGGCAAGAAGGCATTGAAGCCGATGGAAAAGATGCATGTTTAAAAGCCGTTCGTACTCAGTTAAGAAGTGGCGTAGACTTAATTAAAATAATGGCGACAGGCGGTGTTATGACCAAAGGGGTTGAACCTGGTAATGCTCAGTTTACTGTAGATGAAATGAAGGTCATGATTGAAGAAGCCCATAAAGCAGGAAGAAAAACAGCTACACATGCCCAAGGCTTACAAGGTATTAAAAATGCATTATATGCAGGTATTGATTCTATAGAACATGGTTGTTTTTTAGATGATGAATGTCTTGAACGTATGAAAGAACAAAACACATTCTTAGTTCCTACCCTTTGTGCTCCCCAATGCATTATTGATAAGGGTGTAGAAAAAGGGGTAGCTAAGTATGCCGTAGACAAGACGTTAAAAGTCAAGGATGCCCATGTTGAAAGTGTTAAGAAAGCTTATGAAAAAGGCATTCAGATTGCCTTAGGTACAGATGCAGGAACGCCATTTAATTACCATTCTAACACAGCTTATGAAATGGAGCTTTTGGCTCGACTTGATATTTCAAACATGGATATCTTAAAAATGGCGACAATCAATTCCGCAAGATGTGTAGGAGTTGAAAAGGACTATGGTTCGATTGAAGTTGTTAAACAGGCTGATTTAGTTTGTCTAAATGAAAATCCATTAGAGAACATTTCAAACGTAAGAAAAATTAATAAAGTCATTCAATCTGGTAAGATTGTGGTAGACAACGATTAAAACTATAGAAAAAAGGTAGAAATCAAGTTTTAAGATTTCTACCTTTTCATTTTGACGGATATCGCTGCAGTGTCATGCCTGTTAAATATGGCATTGACATTTTATATAGCTTTTTCGAATCATTCTTTTGTTTTCGGATCGAATTGTTCTAATTTTGGAAAAATGTAATCAAATGTTCAGTCATACGACATGATTCAATACATTCAAGAATGCGTTCCATTTTTAGAAAATCAAATGCATCTTCACTCTTTTTAAAACAATCAAATAATACATGAACATCTTATCCGTATCATCTTACCCATTATAGAAAATAGACAGATAGCTTTCTGGTTTTAAAACACAGGAGCCATCCATTCATAATCTTGACGCGTATTTTCGATCACATCCATATGTGGAATTGAATCATAATACAATATAACTTCTCCATAAGTATCATCTGGCATCAAATAATCAAATGTATAGTATGTCTAGAAATTAAATAATGGATTGGTTTGCATATTTCTAAGATCCAAGCCATACTTTTGTGCTTGCCTTTGAACAACCATGGGATCAATAGTCCCACAACTGCGAATAAATCCAATTAAACAAAGTAAAGGTTCATCTTGTTTTTCTTTTTGATTGAAATCCTCAAGTTTTAAAGCCTCAGTAACACTTTCCTTCAGTTCATCTGGAATTTCATTTTCAAATAATAAATATTTTCGATAAAGCGCCATCTTTTCAAATGGCATACTATGAACATCCACTTCTTTATAATTGTTTTCAACGATTCATTTTAAAAATTTAAGTTCTTTTACTGTACAAACATCTACAATATTTTCTGGTGTATATTGCTGAATAATTAGCTCAACCATTTGTTTACGAGTAATTTTTTTCATAAAAAACATCATCCAGAAAACAAATCCGAAAAAATTGACTGTACACAGATTCTTTCGGATAATGATTGATTTCTTGTATTAATGAACTCATAATTCTGCTTTTAATTCATATTTTTTGGCAACAACGAATAAATCTTTTGTCCGTAACTATAATCTTCAAATGCCTTTGAAACAAGTTTCTGGCTAAGCTGCATATCGGCCGTTGAAATAAAACCATCATAGATAATCATCCCATTAAATGGCATAATAGCGGTTTGAATCAACATAGGTGTTTTTTCGGCCGGAATAAATTTATCTAAGTTTTCATTTAAACCCTTGACCATATAGTTGATACCTTCATCATTTAATACCGTATAGTTCTTTTCATAGACAGCCAATAAAAAGTTTTTGCGCATGCCATATTTAAAATCTTTTATAATATTCAGATTACGATATGTTAGATACAAAGGATTCTTTTGAACATAATCATCAATAAAACGATCTTTTTCTTTCCAGAACGCCTCAATGAGATTGACCAATTCATCAGGTTCAATATAATTATTGGGATCAATTTTCTTATTAGGGATAATTTGTTCCAAAGTATTCACATAATCTAAGACGCTAAAGTATAACTTATAGAATAGGCGTGTATCTTTTTGATCTAAATAAGCATACGTTTGTTTCTCATTTAGAGCACGAAGTTTCTCATTAAAAGATACCTGCTCATGTGCTTGGTTGTAGCCTTTCATACTTAGTCCATAATAATTTGGTAATGAAATTTGTACAACAGCTTTGCGATAGCGCTTTGTCAAAGAATCGGAGAATCCATTAAAGAATGGAATTAAATCGATCTTTTCTTCATTCACAGTACCACGAAGCAAATTGTTGAACAATTCATCTTTAAACTTTGTGATGTCCGGCACTTCTTTTTTAACAGCCGTAAAGAATTTTTTAATGTCTGGATTCGTCGCATCAAAACCATGATAAAAAATAGAAATGTAGCTGTCTCGATCTAAGAATTTTGGTTCGAATCTTTCGCGTTCAACACGACAATTGCGAATGTTATACAATAGATCTTTATAATCCCAATATACATATTCATTGGCTAAACTATGATCAATTAATTCATAATCTTCTTTTAAATAAGCCCAGAAATTAAAGAGTTCCCCCTCAATAATGGCTTTATAATCGTATGCACAAGCACTACATACAGCTTGAATCAAAGATGGTTCAATGATGCCAAAGGCACGTATAATTCCAAGAATGACTAAGCTTGGTTCATCTTTTTCTGCCTTATGATCTAAATCAATATCTTTAACAGCAAATTTGACATTCTTTTTGAATTCTTCGGGTAGTTCTTTATCAAAATATAAAAACTTAGAGCTTAATGCATGTTTTTCAAAACGATAACGATCGTCTTCTAAGTCTTGGTTACGTAATAATCTTCTTAATGCCTTTAATTCCCATGTTGTGCAAATAGAAACTAAATACTCAGGGGTATAGGTTTCAATCATGCGTTCTAACATTTCTTTTCTTGTCATGGAATCATAGTCCCAATAATCGTTTTGACATGTTCTTTTATAACAATCAAAAACTTTTCCTTTACTATAACGATTTGCGTTTTCTAATATACGTACCAATGAAACTCCTCCTTTTTCGTATTATTTAAATAATTATAAACTTTAAATAAAAAAAACACAAAACAATACATTGTGTATTGCCTAAATTCACAAGTTTCATATAATTATTTTGAGGTGTATTATGGCATTAACAATTGAAAAAGCACAACAAATACTAGATGATTATTATGATTTGGTGCATCCCCAATACGAAGATGATATCCAATTTATAAATGCCCTAGAATTTTTAATTCAAGAAACAAACAACCCAGAATATATGGTGGAATTGGGTGGCTGGTATTATGGACAAAAACAGTTTGATCTTGCGGAAGACTATTATTTAATGGCTGCTAAATTAAACTATGTAGATGCCTATGAATGTTTAGGCTACATTTACTATTATGGACGCGTGGGACAACCCGATTATGAGAAGGCCTTTCACTACTATAAACTTGCGAGTGATCAAGGAAATATTGTGGCAGCCTATAAATTGGCGGATATGTATAAGAATGGCTATTATGTACAAAAAAATTATCCAAAGTATGTACAAATCATTAAGAGTTTATATCCTTTACTTCAAGGAGCAACGAATACGTTTGATCCTGTTCCCGAAGTCTATTCTAGGCTAGCAAAGATTTATGTTGAAGAAGGCAATGAAGATCAAGCCATTCAATTATTATTGATTGCGAAGGAATTCCAGTCGCAAAGATTGATCTATTCGGACTTCTTTGGTGATCTAACAATCATTAAACATATCGTACTCGACTTATATTCTTTGATTCAATTTGATTCAGACTATATGGATCTATTTGACTTATATTATGTTTTACAAAAGCCTTGTAAACTCGCCTTAGAAATCAATGGAGAAGATTATATAATCGAAGCCAAATATGAGGATGATTTATTCTATATTTCGATGGATGATAAAAACTATGAAGATGTCGATCAATTCTTTCAAAATGCCATGATCCATGATGAGCCATTATATAGTCAATATGTAAATGTGAACTATTTAGAAATGTTAGACTAAAACAAAAGATGAGTTTTACCACTTTATTGTTCTTGAGAGATTGAAGCCGTAATTGTTTTAATATCTCATACATAATTAGAATGTTTTCACCTCTAACTTGCATTTTGTATTAGCACGCGAAGAAATGCAAAAACTTTAAAAGAGCTGTTAATTGAATTGAATCTTGAAGATAAATTCTTCTCCTTCAATCGTTTCATATTTCATTTTATAGTTATCTAATAGATTACGAACAACATATAAACCTAGACCATTTCCTTTAGGTTGGGTTGGATCTTGTTTGTTTTTAATAAAGAAATAGCCTTGTTCGATTCCAATATGAACAGTATCCTTTTCGTACGTATAATTGACCGATTACTAATAAGATTAGTTAAAATGATATTTAGAGCTGTCTTGCCAATATACATCATTTCATCTTTTAAATCATTTTGAATTCTTAATTCCTTTTGGTGAATCCATACATCATATTTTCCAAGTACACTAGACAAGATATCTTTGATTTGAACCACTTCTTCATCGTCTTTTAGATTTTCTATGGAATATATAGATAAGATTTGTTGGATATTCTTAGTTAAATGATCAACTAAATCAATACAGTCATCAATATAAACATCTCTATTTTTAGATTTTCCCACATTGTATTTCATTTTTTCTAAGATGATTTTAAGACTTGCCAAAGGCGTTTTTAGTCCGTGGCTGACCCCTTTAAAGAAATCGTATTTTATTTTCTCTAAAATTAGAATCTCTTTATTTTTAAATTGAGGATTGGAAATCGAATCAAGAAGTGTTTCATACAAATCATTAATTTACGCCTTCAACTGCCCAATTTCATCACTCGAATCAATTTCTAAAGGAGTAAGGAAGAAATTGTAGACTTAGATTTTTAGCTTGGCTTTTTGATCACGATCATAAGACTCGCCATTAGTACAGAAACGATAATAATACTCATCAACAAGCCATAACTTAATGTGAAGCATAACGTATTATGTTTAATTACACTAAAAGCACATAGAATGATTCCTGATGGAAAGGATATAAATACAAGTTCGAATATAAATTGAACAATAATTTCCATCTTACTTTTTCCTATCGATAACAAGACACCAATTTCATGTATGCGAACTCTTAGCCATAGAACCAATACCAAAGATAAGACAACAAGTACACATACAATAATAGTACGAGATAGAATCTGAATCATGTGCTTCATACTTTGTATAGATTCTAAAGACGATTTATAGGCATTCGTATCTTTAGACACAACATATTCATAAACCTGTATATGTTTCATGCTTCTTACCTTCAAAAATTCCTTTTATTGTATCCCCTACTTTTAAATAATTCTTTTCGCTAGATCCGAATGAATAAGAATAGAGTTTTTATCCTTAGAATTAATATTTTTTTCCTGAAATTAAGGTAAATACGCCACTACGAAATATAACATTTTTTGAAGTGTTATTTGTTCCAACTTCTGAAACTACATTCTTATATTCTTCAGGTAAAGAATCCAGGGTTACACCCTGCTTAATAGAAACTGCCTTAGCATCTTCTAGCTTAGAAACAAAATCATATTCAAATACAGAATTATTAAAATACTGGTTTTCAAATTCAGAACCATCCTTTTTTTTGTACTACAATCGAACTCAGACTCACCTCATTTAAAGATTTTTCCATTCGTAAATTGGATGAAAGAATACTCAAGCATACATAAAGACTTAGAAGAATAACAATAAGTATCAAAAACAAGATACTCATCCCTACTTTCTTTCTCGTGATATATGCATAGGCATTATGTATCAAAAAAACCAACTCCTTATCCAAAACTATTCTATCAATCATTTATGAAAAAAAGTCACGAATTTAAAAAAATATATTCTTGCATAAAGCCAAATAGAAAAACCACTAGATACAGTGGTACCTCTGAATGATAATGTAAAGACACTAGTTTAATCCTTTGCGTTTGGTGTCCTAGTGTCTTTTACATTTTTCTATAATCAATAATGTAATTTTTCGTAATTCAACTAATACTCTTATATAGATAAATATACATAAAACACATCAAAATAATAAATCTTTGAGAAATAAAGATGTCATCCTTTTCATTCCAAGGGTAGCCATTACTACATCCAGTCGCCAACCCCTATTATGAATCAATTTCAATTGTTTCTATTTCAGTGAATTAGACAAGATTAGTCTTGACTTTTATATATATCAATTGTTTAATATTCATACAGAAAGACTACTGGATACAGTGGTTCCTCTGAATTATTTTATGTCAAAGACACTAGTAATCTTTTGGACGGGTGAACTAGTGTCTTTTACATTTTTCTATAATCAATAATGTAATTTTTAGTAATTCAACTAAAGCCAAGATAGTCATGGCAACATCAATGTACAGATAAATATACATAAAACACGTCCTCCTACATAATCGGAATCTTTAAGAACTCAAGATATCATCCTTTTAATTCAGAGGGTTCACCGTTACTACATCCAGTAGCCAAGTCCTATTATAAAGAGTCAATGTGAAAACATTATTAACTCCAAGCATTTTGTTGCGAATGATGCTATCTTGTCTAAATCGCATTATTTTCGTTGAATTAGATACGGTTTTAACATCTAAACTAACACAAAATCAATTATTTACACAACATAAGATAAAAGAACCCTCAACTAAGAGGATCCTTCTTACTCAATACATGTTTTAAAACTTCTTCCATTTTTTGAAAGTCAATTGGTTTCGTTATATAATCATTCATCTTTACATCAAATGCTTTTTTCTTATCTTCCTCAAACGTATTGGCAGACATAGCTATAATTGGAATATTGGCCTTTTCAGGTTGTGAAAGATGTCGAATGCAATCAGTTGCCTTATAACCATCCATATTTGGAATTTGAATATCCATTAAAATTAAATCGAATGTGTTGGCTGGTTGATGTAGCATTTCATTCACTCAAAGAATTCCATTTTCTAAAGCTTTAACTACAAAACCCATTTCACTAAGAATTGTAGTTGTGATTTCAGCATTTAATTCCTTCTCTTCTTGCTTTTTCCTTCTATATTCATAAACCAGTTTCAATTCTTGTATTTTTAATGAAATGTATGTTGTTGTAATACTGATTTAATTTCTTTGGTTTAATTTATCAATTGAAGATGCAGCCTTTTCGATTTGTGTTTGGATTTTATCTAGATTATTAAACTTAACCTTCTCAATGATAGAATCACATTCATTATTAAAGGCTCTTAATACCATCTTCATATTGTCATTATTCATCGCCTGTCCTTTTTTTTGTACTACCATCTAATTTCCAATTATTACAATAATTTAACGCGGTCTTACTTTTAATCATATCCTTTTGTCTATTTCTGCACGCTTTAATTCTATCAGAATATTCAGAGCTATTCATGCAATCATATCTAGGCTTATATAAGCCAAATTCTTGATATGTTAATTCATCTTCAATATCAAATAATTGTTCTTTTTGTAATTTTATTTCTAGTCCAAGTTGTGCTAATTCATCTGTTTTGTTTCTAATTAAATTAGCTAGTTCTTGAGCCTTTTCATTTAAAGTTACTGTATCTTTTGCAACCTTTAATGTTTTACAAATTGCGTCAAGAGTGTTTTCATATTGTGAGACGTTGTCTTTTAAAAGTGCTTCTTCTTTTCTTAATTCAATAACACTTTTTGCACCTAATTCATTCAGTTGTTTATTTTGATTTTCAATAATCAATTGTAGCTTTGTTTTTTTCATTTTCCAATTCAGAAATACGTTGTAATTCTTTTTTGTTAAATAACCCCATCTAAATCTCCCTTTGAAATACGAATTTATTTTTAATTACCAATTCTTGTCTTCATATAATCTCTCAGACTTGCATCTGTGCAATACACATAACAACCTTTCATCCCACGTGTCATTAAGGTTCTATATGTATTTTTTATAATTTCATCCGCTCTTTTAAGAGCTTCTTCTTTATTTACTGTATATAATTTTTTTAAGCCTTTTATAGACTGATCCGTTGATGCTCTTTTAGTGAAGTCAGTAATAATTTTTCCGTTTTTATAACGCATATCATCACCAATAATCACACCAACATAATCAAACTCTAAACCTTGTGTAGTATGAATACATCCAGCTTCATGAACTGAATTTTCACTTATCGCAAAAGCTTGTCCATTATCCAAATTCCAACTGATTCCAAAATCTCCAATTTGAATATCATGATACGTTGTATCTTTTCTATGTTTTGAAGGCCATTGCCAACAATATCCAGCTAATAGTCTTGATTTATTATTTAGTTTATTCTTTTCAACAACTAAATCCAATACTTCTTGAGGATCATCTAATATTCTTATGTCATAATCCAAACCTTCTAAATTAAAATTAGCTGTCTCTCTAATTTGTAAAACGTCATCAAGCCATGCTAAATATCCATTTGAACCATTACATCTAAACTGTGATAACAACTTCATTTCATAAACTTCTGAATTTTCTTCATTGGCCCATTTCTTTATTTCATCAACAGAGCCAATATCTTTCATGGTTACACGTTGACTTTCATCAATAAAAAATACGGAACATAAAGATGAATGAATAATCTCTTTAATTTGATTTTCACCTAAATTAGAAAACATACCTGATTTTTCATTTAATCTATGCGCTTCATCTACCAACAACGTATTAATGACATTATTTCCAACTTCAGTAAAAGAACCAGATCCTTTAAACATGTTATCTACACTACTTTTTCGAATGGTCCCCTTTAATTTTGATACATATACCTGTCTAGGAGCACTATTTTTTGATACGTATTGCACAAATTGGTCTCTTTGAGTTAATTCAGATAATAACCGAATCGCAATAACACTCTTACCTGTACCAGGACCACCTTCACAAATTATAGTTCGTTTCTTTTTATCTTTTTGGCATTGCTCGGAAAGCTGAATTACTTCTTCATAAACAACTCTTTGTTCATCAATCATAATGAATTCAGGATTTCCCTTAATCATTGAAGCAATCGCATTCTGTAAACTTTTGGATGGCTTGATTTTTCCGTGATCAATTAGATAAAGAATTTCTTTATCATCGCCATACTTCACTGTTTTTTTTATAAACTCTCTTAAATCAAAAACTTGACCTCTAGTAAATGCAGGCGCTTCTGAAGTAAATTCTAAATATTGATTATCATCTAAAGGGTCATTATCTCTTCTAACGTAATTGTGAAGATACGAACATGGTGATAATACAATATCATCCTTTTGAACAGATGTATTATAGTCTGATATTAACTGTGCATATGACCAAGCCTGATATGAAGGATGAACCACATTTCTATTCGCATGACCTGTAAAAGTATTAACCAAAGCAGTATTATCAACCTTTTCAAGTTTTTGCCACTGCTTTAACTCAATAATAACCATTCCTGGTTTATTTTTTTCATCATATCCAGAAATCATAAAGTCAACACGCTTAGCTGTTTGAGGAATATTATACTCAATCGCGACACCAGCATTTTCAGGAATAGTATTATCATTCAAAACCTTATACATATATTCCATTGAATTCATCCACGATTCAAATTCACTGTGAGGTGTATGCCTACCCATTTTTTCTAGTATTGTACTCTCAATCTCTTCTGCAATGGTATCCATCTCAACACTATTTAAAAAATCCTTTTTTAATCCTTCATAAACTAACATAAAAACAACCCTTTTCTGATACTTAAATAAATTATACACCCTTTTAGTTACTATGTAATCTAACCAACTAAAAAGTAACAGATTATGTGTGCTTTAATGCCTCATGATATTCTTCTACACTATTATAGTTACAAGGATCTATTTCAGTATGCATGTTATTTGGATCATACTTTTTCTTCCATGCCTTTCTTAAATCAAGGATATGCTGATATTGAAACATATTGTCATACTTAGATGGATCTATCTTACTATAGATTCCATCTGGATCACATTTCTTTATCCAATCTAACCGATCATTTAATCCAATCAAATAATCATCAACTGTTGTAAATCTTTCAAATTGAAAGCCATTGAACCTATGTTGTGGATCATACGTTTCTTTCCAATTATTTACTAATGATTCTTTATAGTCTTCTTCCGCATTATAATCATCTACACATACATTTGTCTTTGTATCTGGATCATATTTATGTTGCCAACAACACCTTAAATCATCCAAATACTCTTCTTCACAATCATAATCACTTGGATCTAGCTTATATGCATTATCCTTATCATATTTATTCATCCAATTCTTCTTATTATCAATTGCTTTACCATAAGCATCCTCATGTATGTAATTACTTGGATCTATCGAACTAAACTCATTAAAATAATCATACTTACGCTTCCATAACTTTCTTAATGCATCCACATACTCATCTTCATCATCAAATTGACTTGGATCTATATTATATTCATCCTTTGAATCCTGTTCGTCCTTCCATTCTCTACACTCATCTATTCTATCCTTATACTCATTTACATCATCAATTAATTCTAAATCAATACTTTGAAACTCATCATAAGGATCCAATTCTTTTTTCCAAGCCCTTTTTAAACCCTTAATATAATATTCTTCATACTCAAAATCACATGGATTCACATCAAACTCACAATCACAATCCCATTCATCACGCCACTCCAATCTTGTTCTATACACATCGACATCATAGGCATAATCATCATAATTTGAATATTTAGATACATCTACATACCCTTCAAGTTCATATTCAGGATCTTCATATTCTTGCCACTTTTCACGAAGTGCATTCACATATTCTTTGCAAGTTGAATAATCATATTGATTCACATCAAACTGATTCTTTGGATTATATTTCTCAGCCCAACCATCTTGACGCAACATTTTACCAATCGCAAACCGCAATATTCTCTTTCTACTTATCATATTCTTAATTCCTGTTTTCAATTATACACCAAAAAAGCCGCCATATTATAGACGACTCAATTATCAATTTCATTTTGTACTTAAAAACATCATTTGTTTTAATTCTAGAAAGCGACTATTTCAATAACTCCATAATTTCATCTTCACTCTTCGACAATGACTTAGAAATAAGCTCTAAACTCATCCCATTTGCAAGCATCACTTGAATCATTTGTTTTATCTCTTGATCCTTTTCTTCTACTTTCTTTTCAGCCTTTTCTTTTTCTTTTTGAACTTCTTTCATTTGTCTTTGAGTTTCTTCAAGTTCAAGCTGTAGCTCAATTCGTTTGATGTTAGCATATAAATAGGACTAGTCAAAAAGAGAAAATTTACGCCAGTGG
>ENA-ORNQ01002033-ORNQ01002033.1-human-gut-metagenome-genome-assembly--contig:-NODE-2033-length-14354-cov-4.093223_pt1 | contig 14354 bp, 6 predicted proteins | sample MGYA00242116_ERZ509024 | MGnify/ENA primary metagenome ERZ509024 (study PRJEB26280, sample SAMEA2338697) | human gut metagenome | biome: human gut; feature: human-associated habitat; material: faeces...
GGCCCGCCGATAACAAAACGGCCTGTCGGGTTGATGAAATATTTGGTATCCGCGTCAACCATATCAGCCGGGATGATCGCATCAAAAACATATTTCTTAATGTCCTCATGGATCTGCTCCTGAGTAACATCCGGATCATGCTGTGTAGAGCATACAACCGCATCGATTCTCTTCGGTTTGCCAGCCTCATCATACTCAACTGTAACCTGAGTTTTTCCATCTGGTCTTAAGTATTTCAGAGTACCGTCTTTACGAACTTTTGTCAGCTGCTGTGCAAGCTTATGTGCCATGTTGATGGCATAAGGCATATACTCCTCAGTCTCGTTGGAAGCATAACCAAACTGAAGGCCCTGGTCACCGGCACCGATGGAATCCAGCTCATCCTCGTTCATGCTGTCCTCTTTCTGCTCAAGCGCCTTGTCAACACCCATAGCGATATCTGTGGACTGTTTGTCAAGAGCTGTGATAACTGCGCAGGTATCTGCGTCAAAACCATAATCTGCATTGTCATATCCGATCTCGCGGATCGTATCACGAACGATCTTCTGGATATCAACATTTGCCTTTGTTGTGATCTCACCCATAACAAGTACAAGACCTGTAGTAGTAGCTGTCTCGCATGCAACACGGCTCATTGGGTCCTGTGCCATCATAGCGTCAAGGATCGCGTCAGAAATAGAGTCGCAGACTTTGTCAGGATGTCCTTCAGTTACAGATTCAGAAGTAAATAAAATTTTCTCCATGTTTTTCTCCTTTTGTACTTATACAACGGTTATAAATCACATAAAAAACAGCCCGTACAATCGGACTGTTTAAATTCTGTAAACAATCCTCTTATTGTTCGATTGCTCGCTCAGGTTGGCACCTTCCTGGATTTCCGGGGTTGCCGTGGCTTCTCAGATCCTTTGTATCTCCACCACTCTGAATAAAAGGCTATCTTTTATGAAATTACTGCAACACATACAATATACTTCTCCTTACCAAATGTCAAGAAATTTTTTATGTAAAACTCTCTTTTGATAAAAAAAAGACAATATTCCCATTCCCTGTTGTTTATCTCTCATCCGCCGTTACAGTAAAAATATTCGTAAAACGGTTCTCCATATCCAGCGAAAGACCAGACATCTCTGTCTGGCCTTTCTGATGATCATTCTTTACAATGATTCATTTTATTATTTTTTCTTTTTTCTTTTTACTGCAAAACCTGCTGCACCGCCAACTACGATCGCTGCTGCAAGGATGCCAACCCATACACCGATCGGTGTATTATCGCCGGTCTTTACAGAAGTACGTCCTGTTGTTCCGCCTCCATCATTATTGGTTGATGTAGAACCTCCAGGTACTGGTGTACTTGTTCTCTCAGAAGGTGTTACTGTTGGCTGTCCGCTCGGTACCGGTGTATTCGTTACCGTCGGCTCCGGTGTTGTATTCTTACTGTTAGTGATATCCATGGAGTTTTCATAACTCTCACTTTCGTTCAGAATGATATCACCTTCACCGTCGATCTCATATGCGAAAGAATCATGATCAACCGGATTTCCATCCTTATCAGTCTCCATAACTGTATAGGTAACTGACTCAGGTTCTGTATTCTCCGGGAAAGAAATCTCTATATCGACAGAACCGTTCTGATTCAGTTCTCTGATCGTACCCTCAACAAGATTCAGAGAGTCATCTGCTCCTGTCTCAAATACAGCTGCATAGAAAGTATCCGGTACCGTTGTCTCCTGTCCGTCAACAAGAACCTTCTTATTGATCTTAATATGTCCTTTCAACGCAAATCCAGTCGGAATGAAAGAATAATAGTTATTTACATATGATACCGATTCTGTAGAACCATTCTGGCTGATCTCTGCCTCATTGGTCGCATTTTCATTGGAATCAGTTACATCATAGTAATAGGACTTTCCTTCATCTATAATGATCGAATCATTAATAGTCATCGGATCGCCATTCTCGTCCAGCTCAAATACATAATATTTTCCATCTGGTACATTTGCCCAGGTAGCCGTTCCGCTGCTTGCTTTTACAAGGCGGATATCTTTCATGTAGTCACTTCTGAACGGGATTGTTCCCTTATCATCCAGGAAAAGACCAACTTTATAGGTTGCATCATCTGCTTCCATTTCGATAACATCGAAAGTATCCTGATTAATATAGTACAGTCGTTTTGTAACCTGGATCTTTGTTTCCTTATCACCATCACGGGTTATCGTCTTCGGATATGCCTGCACATTATAAGTCCAGCCAGTACCTTCCTCTACAAAAGGAACCGTCAGTACCATCGGTGAAACAGATACATTCGGGTCATCCGGATTGCTCTGCACGATCAGATATACACCCTCAGCCATGTTATTGTACACGATGTTTCCATTGGCATCTGACTGCATCTCGCTTCCGCTGATCCCTGCTTTCTTTACTGCCGCGGAAAGAGTCTCCGCTGCTTTGTACCAGTCTTCTGCTGTTTTGATATTCTCGAAATCGATTCCTGTAAACTGAAGTGCGCCATCTGCCACAAAATGCACGTTTCCATCAAAGGTCACACCACCAACTTTATAAAGTGTCAGGTTCACATTTGGAATCGGTTTTGCTGTTCCGTCATCTCCGGTCTCCTGAACCGTCAGCGTGATCGTACCGGTTTTGCCGGCTTCATAATCATCTGCCAGAACTACCTGTGAAATACTGCCGATCAGCATTACAGCCATTACCAGAAATGCCAGAAAGCTGCTTAAAAAATTTTTCCGCTTAGTTCTCTTTTCCACTTTTTTCTGCCTCCTCTTTTCCTCCTGATACCCGTCGCTTTCCATTGCGGCGGACGATCAGATAAACCAGCAGTATCAAGATAACAAGCACTGCACTTCCCGCAGCCAGCACCTTCTTTGGATCTGTCTGTGCAAGCTTCTGCGGAATTGTATCATTACTCTTCTCTTCTTCCACATATTCCGTACGGGTTCCCCGCACAAGAAGTCTGTGTGTATTTACTCCATATGGGGTACAGGTCACAAGTGTTACATAATCTTCTCCCTCAACGATATCCAGTTCACTGGTCTCTTCCGGAAGAACTGTTTTTATCTGATCCACTTTATATGCCAGATTCTTTCCCAGGATATGCAGGATAAAAATATCTCCCACTTCCATCTGATCCAGATCTGTAAAAAGCTTCGCATTGGGAAGTCCACGATGAGCTGCCAGTACCGCATGAGTACTTTCGCCTCCAATCGGAAGACTGGTTCCCTCTACATGACCAACACCTTTTTCCAGTACATTTTTGCTTAATCCATGATAAATCGCCAGCTTTGCCTGAATCTTCGGGATCTCAATACTTCCCATCAGGCCATCGCCATTCGGATCAAGAACTTCATCGTAAGGATGCGTCGGTTCGTAATCTTCCTCTTCATTAAACGCATCTACAATACTGTTCACGGGATGTTCCGCATTATATTCTTCTGCTTCTTTCCAGAGCTTTTCATAGTTGTCATCAGAAAGATCTGTAACCGCCTGATCGTAAGTACTGATCAGCTGTGCATTTCTGTACTGATTCCACATATCACTGACCGTCGGATAAAGAAAAATTCCCGCTCCCACCAGAAAAGCCGCTGCGATAAAGATATTAAGGACAATACTGCCCTTTTTCTTCTTTTTCTTTTTAGCCATACATCATTATTTCCTGCGTCGTTTTTTGTTCTGAACAAAATTGACAACTGCTACGAGCACAGCTGCGATCACAATACCGATCACAACACAAAGTATCAGCATCGGAAGTGTCGGATTGGAAATTCCAGTCGCCTTCTTCTCTGACTTCTGAACCGCTTTTGCAGCCTTAACAGTCGTTCTGTGTCCTCTGACCAGAATCCTGTGTGTGTTTACTGCATACGGTGTACAGGTAACAAGTGTCACATAATCTTTACCTTCTGTGATTGCCAGAGAATCCGTCTGCTCCGGAAGGACTGTCTGGATCTGATCCACTTCATAGGCAAGTGTCTTCCCCAGAATATGCAGGTAAAAAACATCTCCCTTTTCCACAAGGTTCAGATCTGTAAAAAGCTTGGCACTTGGAAGTCCTCTGTGTGCGGAAAGGATTGCATGTGTACTCTCACCACCAACCGGAAGACTGCTGCCAAACAGATGTCCTGCACCTTTCTCCAGTGACTCATCTGTGGTGTAATGATAGATTGGAATCTGTACATCGATCACCGGGATCTCCACATATCCCATCATTCCATCACCGTTCAGATTCAGAAGGGACTCATATGTACTGTCTGTCTCTCCATCCCTCACAGAAAAAGCATCCGGCACGCTTTCCTGTTTGATCTGCTCGTTATATTCCTCTGCTGCCTTCCACATGCTGTCAAGTTCCTCCGAATTATTATTCGAAGAAACACTGCTGCTATATTTACTGATCAGAAGATTATCCCTGTGCTTATTCCAGGCATCGCTGATCATTGGATACAGCAGTATGGACAATCCTATCAGAAACAGCAACCCAAGTCCAATATAATTTTTCTTTTTATTCTTTCTCATAGGTTTCTCCATACTGTTGTATTACCAGTCCCGGCCTCCGAAGAGGCCGGGCGGTAACTGATTTACTTAATTATTACTTTGGTTCTGTTGTTTATAAATATTTAGAAAAATCTGACCAAATAATCTGTCTGGATTACTCCTCAGATCCTTTTCTGCGGCTCATGAAGAATGCGCCAGCAGCACCAGCCATAACTACAACACCGATGATAGTGAAGAGATATGTTCCCATTCCACCTGTGGATGGAAGAGTACCAAGCTTGGTATTAACAACATCTGTTACCTCTGTAGTATTTGTAATTGTATTAACCTTTCCTTCAGCTGTGTAATTTGCTTTATAAGTAGAAGTTCTCTGTCCATCAATTGTAATAGTTAATGTGTCAAGTTCTCCTTTTTCTGTATATGTCGCAGCAATTACAACCGGGATTTCTTTGTTGCTGAGTGCAAATCCTGACGGAGCTTTTGTCTCAACGAGTGTATATTCTCCTGCATCAAGATTCTCAAATGTAAGTCCACCATCTGCACCTGTTGTAGCTGTGTAAGATTTACCAGTTTTCGTATTAGTTAATGTAAATTTTGCACCTTCTTTAACCTCAATTACTTTATCTTTGTCTAAGCCGCTCTCTGATGTCTCAGTACTGATTACTTTACCATCAGCGTCAACTTTGATAATCTGGTTAACTTTCTTATTATAATTCTGAATGCTTGCAGATAATGCTGCACCAATAGAGAATGTATAGGTATATGTCTTACTTTCTGTCTCTTTTGTAATATCTTTATCTAACGGGTTATTAGAGTAAACAAGTTTAGCAGTGTTGGTATTCGGATCAAAGTTTTTCTCAACATCATCATTTACAGTTGCTGAATATGTTACTGTAATTTCCTCATTTCCATGGGCTAATGCATAATTACTGTTAATAACAAACTCAAATCCTCTGTCACTGGTAGTCAGAGTTCCCATTGTTGCATCTACTGCTTTACCATTGATCAGAATACTATCTTTATTTAATGTAAGACCTTTGCTTAAAGTATCTCTGATATTAACAATTACTTCTGAATACTGTTTGCTGTAAGATGGAATATGTGTTGTGATCTCGTAATTAACGATATCACCAATTGCTACATCATTACCTTTTTCATTAAGGTTTGTATCTGTTGTATCTTTTTTCCCATCTGCTGTAGTAGAACCAGTGATCTTTTTGTCAATGGATGGAGCTGTAGATTTCGCATATGCCTCACCACTTAAAGTCCAGTTTCCATTGGCATATACAGGATCAGCTGTCATTTTATTATCAGTACCACTCTCACTGTAAGCTACACCAAGAAGCATTGGGTTGTAAACTTTGTTAACAGTTCCGCTGACAATTACAATCCAGTAACCAGGTGCCAACTTAGCTGTATAATCAACTAAACCTTCTGTTCCTGCTGGAGTCATAGCCTGTGTTGGAAGAGATGCAAGATTGCTGTTTACAATAGCAGCCACTTCATCAGAAGTTGGTGCAAGTACATTTGCTAATGTTACTCCCTCAACTGCCTCATAACCGAGAAATCCCTTTCCATTTGGATCATACTTTGCTTTTGTAATCTGGTATGCAGTAACTGTTGCTCCCGCTTCTACATTATGCACTACTGCTTCTGCCGTGTCGCTTTCACTAGGAATTGCCGCAAATACAGATGCAGCCATACCAAGCACCATAATCGCTGCCATCAGTATTGCACTGACTTTCTTAAATAAATTCTTCATATCTTTGCTCCTTTCTTTATTGCTCTTTTTCTTTTTCAATCTCCCCGTGTTTCATTTACAATTAATGTGTTACGATCTTTCTGCTTCTTCATCCCTTCGTTTATTATTTATAAACAACAGGAGTGCAGTTGCAAGAATCGCTACACCACTGATTGTAAACCCATAGATTCCTGGGCCACCGGCACTTGGTAAGGAATAAAGTTTCGCATTTTTAATTGTTAAAACTTTATTTTCCAATGTCCACATCTCACCAGCCTGTGCCGGATTACCATTTTCTTCGTTAACAAGTGTTACATTTCCTAATTCAACTTTGAAGTAAATACTGCTGCCTAATATCGAATATCCTTTTGGAGAAGTAATCTCTGTCAGTTTATAAATACCTGACTCCAGATTATTGAGTTCAATCTCTGAAGAATCATTCTTTACTTCTACTTCATTCTCAATCTGTATCCAGCTGTCACCCTCTTTCCGTTCTAATCTGAATTTAGAACCAGTTAAGAAATGACCTTCCGTATCTGTTTTCTGCAGATCCAGATTGGTTCGTGCCTCGTTCGTGTAGGAAGCAACCCCCTTTACACCACCAGCTGTATACGTGTACTCTCCTGTAATAACATTCTTTTTGTTTACGTCATTACCAAGTACAAAAGTAAGTGATTTACTTTCATTTGAAACATCGGATTTAGAATTTTCACAATCTGTTTCCGTACCAACCTCGAATGCACTAATTGTATAACCCGGCGTATTTGCTTCTGTTACAGTATAGCTTCCTCTTGAAAGGTCTGCCAATGTAACATTTCCGCTTGTTTCACCAGCCTTAACTGTCACAATTACCGGACTATTGGAAACATCATTACCATCCTTATCTTTTACATTAAATGCAAAGGTTCTGTCTTCACTAGATGCTTCTGTTACATTCTTTATGATCTGAAGCTGGCCCTTAATAACATGAATTTTATAAGTGCCATAAAGATTTCTGTTATTCGGATTGTAAGCTTTCTCATCTCCTACGAAATGCTGCATTCCATCACTTGTGGTGGTATTCTTCTTACTATCATCGGTTGATGTCGTATTCGGCTTATATGTTACCTCCAGATAATACTCTGTATCACCATCAGGTGTGGTTGCCATATCCTCTTCCTGGATATTGGTTATGATTCCCTTGTCATCTTTCTTGAACCATTGCTTAATAATATGTCCGTTCGCATCTGCGGCACTTATTGTACCCTTTAAATACGATGTCTCTGATTCGCTAAACAGCTGATTCAAAATTGTATCATTTGTTGGTACTGTATCACCTTTGTAGATCCAAACTTCTTTGTCCTTGACTACTAAATTCACTTTAACATTAACTGTCGGCTGTGGCAACTCAACATCGCCATATCCTGTAGAAATCTTGGAGCCCGGTGATACGTTGGTTGTAACATTGTTTCCACCAACGAAGCTGTCTTTGGCTTTTACTTTGACTGTTTTATTCCATTCGCCATTTTTCTTCTTGTTTGGTATCGTCTGATCTGTCCACTCGATCTTATAACATCCATCGACCAGAGATACCGTACCACCATTTACTTTAACACCATTATTCAAGTCATCCTGTGTATATAACGTTCCATCATCTTTCAGAAGATCAAACCTCGAATCAATTATATCCGTAACTGTTGCTCCGGTAATTGCAATGTCCTGTGTGATCGTATTCTGAATGTCTCTGAAAATCTCGCCCAGTTTTGTTGCGTCATTCGCAGTAAATGCACAATTTGGAGAAGCTATTCCCGGATAATCTTCTGTTCCATTTCCTGCCAGGAATTTTGCTTCATTGCTGTCATCACTGAACCCATAGCCAATGGTATATACAGTATATCCTGCCGCTTTCAGTGCACTGGCTGATGTCTCTGCTGATGTTTTTGCGCTGGAACTCCATGCCGGAGGATTTCCTGTGTTATCTCCTGTTGGAGCTCCATCTGTAAACAGCACCACATATTTCGGATTTTTATCATTGGCTGCATTCAACAACTCTTTAGCTTTATTCAATCCAATATGCGGCATTGTACCACCACCGTCTTTTAAGCTATCTGCAAATGCTATCAATGTATCCTTATTCGCTCCTGCTGCAAGTAACCCTTGTGTCTTACCATTGCTCTGCTGTAATGAATGTTTACTGCTGAACGCGGTAATTCCAATCTTGCTATTCGGAGACTTTGATGCGGTGTCTGTTATAAACTGGTCTACAGATTCCTTTAACGCTTCAAGTCTTGTTTTTGTTACCGTTTTCTTTGTATAAATTTTATAATTGTTACTATCATAGTTGGAAGCCTTCTTATTTCCAATGTACCAGTCGCCATAGTACCCGTAGTATTGATAACTCATAGGTTGATAAGAACCATCTATTTCTACATAATAAGTAGTTCTTGTGTTAAGCTTATTTCTTCCTGAATCTGTATTATCGGCAACATATTCATAAACATCTTCACTGCTTATTGGGTCACTCATTGATCCGGACACATCCAATACCAGCATAATATCCGCGATTGCTTTTGTTGTAGTTGTTACGGAACTGGTGCTGGTAGATGCTGCTGTGATATTGATATCATAGGTTCTGTCATCCCAGCTGACAACTTTTGCAGTCTTGTCATACTCCATACTGGATTCAATGACTTCTTTCGGAGTTTCGTTCAGGATCTTATTATCCGTTACGATATTTCCCGAACTGTCTTTGAGAGTTGTAGTAACGGTATCATTATTTTTTGTTACCTCAACTTTCCATTTCTCATTAGATAAAACATATCCATCCGGTGCCTGGAGTTCCTTCAGGTAATAGATACCTGCACGAAGCCTGTCAAATGTTACGGTTCCGTCTTTTCCGGATGTCACTGTTTCAAGCTGTGTAGTACAATCTTCATCTGTATAAAGAGCAAAACTTGCTCCGCTCAGTCCGGTACCGTCTTTATTCACCTTGTTAAATGTCAGTGTTCCAAGCGCGTCTGTTGTGACCTGTGAAATTCTGGCATTTGGAATGGTGAAGTTCATATAACAGTTGGAAGCACCTGCACCTCGCTCCATATAAAGGATCGTTAAGGTATGCTCTGCCTTTTTCTGTTCATCTGTCAGCTGGGTTTTGTCCTGATTTGTATTTAACAAATACTTCCACAGATCTACAGTAGAAGTAGCTGCGTTATGGATTCCACCAAGATCAATAACTACCTGTTTTCCATCCAGAACGACCCACATATCATCATCACCGGTAAAACTATAACTTAATGGTCCTATATAATCACCAAGTTTGAATTTAATATCATAGCGCATACCAAAATAGTAATTGTGGATTTTATTATCCTCGGGAAGGGGACTATCTTGCTTTCTGGTATAAGCTTTTTCATAACTTGATCGAACAGAATCCAACGGGAAGAAATCCTCTCCGGATTTACCAGTTCTGTTTAAGTTATACTGTTCCGTTACATTTGTACCATTTCCGTCTGTTACGCCGGTTAATGTATAAGTATCTCCGCTTCTGTCAAAATTCAGCGTATAATCCCTGTAGACTTTTCTCAAATAATTATCCGTTGAATTTCCGGCCAATAGATCGGAATTTGTGAAAAAGCCCGGATCCGGATAATTAAATTCAACATTTCCGTCTGCATCCAGACCTTTCAGCAGTCCTTTAATGACAGCGGCACTTCCTGTCCATGTGTTAACGCTAAGACTGTCTTTCAACCAATTATATTGGTACTCCGAGTAGTTTTGTTTTGCCTCACCCATGGTCAGCTTAGTATTGCTGTCTTTGTTCTTACCGTAATTACTTGGTTGGTTGATGGAATAGTTCGATCCAGCTTTTACCGTATAATCATAAAATGTCGGCGCACCGGCGAAATTTACAGTTACCGGTTCATAATATACTTTAACAATAGCATCCTGTGCCACATTAAACTCACCCGGCTTAACTGTAGATGTTCCGTTGTCAGTAACCAATTCCACTTTTGAAATATCCCAGTTCTCAGCTTTCTTGCAATCTACCTTCTGACCGATTGTAAGTGTCCGAACATCATCCGCATAAATCTTGCTTGCCGGATTCGTCGTTCCGTCATAATGCTCTATTGTAACATTAATCTTACCATTACGCTTGTTATCTACGATTACATAAGTAGAAAAATGTGTAGTCTCAAACTCAACATTTCCATTCTTATCAACGTTTCCATCCATGTTTTCAATATTGTTCTCATCGTCTACATGGTATACGTCTGCGTCGTTGATCTTTTTCTCATTGTTGAGCGTTACCGCTACCTTTACCGAATTACCCGGCTGAACTTCTTCTCCATCTACCAGGAATTTGATATCGTACGAATAAAGCTTTTCAATGGCTTTCTGTTCTTTGATGGCTTTTTCTGTGATCTGAGCTTCCGCTTCCTGTGTAAGTTCTACCGGTGTTACGGAAAGCTCTGCATTATCCGGAAGATCTGCCGGATCCGTAAGTGTGACTTTAACATTCACTTCGTCACTCTTGTAATCGTATCTGGTAATCTCAGGCTGAGGTTCCTCTTCCTGAATATCCTCCGCAGGCTCCTGCTCACTGTCATCAACCACCTGCGCCATGTCACTTCTTATGTAGCCTTCCACATCTTCATAGGAAACCTTGTACCAGGTTGTTCCATCTTCTGCGGTAACCGTTTCCAGAACGGTAAGTCTTGTTCCTGCCGGTATGGTTGTTGCTACATCTGCTTCTGTGGATGGGCTTACCCGAAGATTAACATCTTCTCCAATCACTTCCACGATCACCGGCTGTGCTGCCGGTTCCGGTGTGATCGTCGCATCTGTATTTCCGTCATCCGGATCTGTAAGGTCATCTGCCGGTGCTTCTGTAACAGTCGGCTCAACCGCCGGTGCTTCCGTAACAGTAGGATCTGCTGCCGGAGTCTCGGTCGGTGTTACTTCCGGATCAGAAGTTCCATCACCATCTGTGAAATCTCCATCCGCTGCAGGCTCCTCAGCCTCAACGGAAATCTCATCCTCAGCATCCTGCACTTCCGGAGCATCCCACATCACTGCAAAAACTGCTGCATTGGAAGTCTGCACCTGAAGAGTCTGAAGCTGTTTGCTCTCATTCACATTCAGAACCTTTAATTCTTCATTTGGCTGTAAGGTAGTAACCTCTGTTTCACCTGTGTTGCTGTTATAATGAAGCTTCTCTGTCGTTACGCTGGTGCTGGCTGCATCGGTAAGTTCCGGTGCTGCCGGTGTCTTATACTCAATCGTAACATTAACTCTGCCATTCGGCTCAACTCTGTTTCCGTCAGCATCTGCAAAATACACATCATACGCAACAAAACCCTTCAGGCTGCTGCCCTTATCTTCTGCTGCTTTCGCAAGTTTCTGAGATACCGTATCATAAGAAACGGAAGAATTCTCATTCACACTTTCAGCTCTTAATGTTGTATTCTGTGGAAGAGCTCCCTCTTCCTGCGCTTCTGCTGTTACTTTCACAGAATCGTTTTCATATGTAAGCGTAGATTGTTGCTGCGCCTGTTCTCCCTGGTCTGCGCTGCTTACATCCGGTGTCGCTTCTTCGGCCGCTGATCCGGAGACAGATTCACCATCTGTAAAATCCTCCGTTCCATCTCCAAATGTCTCACTTGCGGAGATCGTGTATGCACTTGGCACACAAGATACCATCAACGCCAAAGCCACCATAAATGCCAGGATTTTTTTGATCTTATCTTTCTTCAATCTTTTCATACCTTTCCCGCTTTCCTATGTGTGCATTAACGTGTACTATAATTTTTATTATCTTATTTTTGTTTATATTCCTCTTTTAAAAAGCTTCAAGTTTTTTAACTGGTAATGAAAGCAGTTTAGCCTTACCAACATTTTATATATATGCGTTTCAAGTGTCAATATGAAAACCATTTTTGGCACTCATATGTACATTTTTAGTATCCAAACGTACATTTTAGGCACTCAGAAAAAAAACTTCTTTGCTTCTTCCCCTTTCTTATATAGTTATTTTTGTCTTTTGTTGATAATTTTCAATCAATATATATGTATTTGCGTTATTTATTATACAGCATAGACAGTTACCATGTAAGGCCCATTCCAACGCAAAAAAGTGCCCCATAATACTATTTCAGCATATAATTCTTCAGTTCATCCCGCTTCTTTACATTCAATTTACTGAAAATATCCGTAAGATAATGCTTTACTGTATTTACAGAAATTCCAAGATGTGCAGAAATCTCTTTATTCGTCCATCCCTCACCTGCAAGCATGGCAATGGAAAATTCCATCGTCGAAAGTTCATTCGTTACTTTCTTTTTCGTTTCATTATTATGTATCACCATCCAGCCTCTGCTGAAAAAAAGGACTCCATCTGTAATCTTCCGGTATCCATCCGGATCATTCTTCCGGATACACGCCTCAACCAGCCCGCGCAAAAGACCATGGTGTTCAATAAAAGGCTCAATGAAATTATCCATTTTGGCAAGATTCCATCCCTTCATAAATTCAGACTGCGATTCCTGCATATCCTTCCTGTTGATCCGACACATCGCCATCATACACCGGATGTAGATCATACTGATCGGATAAACGTCATTCGTCATAAGCAATGCAGCCTTACACATTCCATAAGCACTCCAGTACTCCCCGTTCAGATACATCTGATGCGCCATCACATAAACCGCAAACAACCGCAACCCCTCCGGAAGCATCCCGCAATACCCCTCCAGAGACGGAATCCTCTCTGTAGGAAGATGCAAAAGAACAACACCAGCATACCCGGCCAAAACACAAACCGCCTGAACCTCCTTCGAAGCCCCTTCACGTTTCACCAGCTTCATACACTCCTGAATCCCCTCCAGACCACGCCGCGCCGCAGCCGAATTACCAAGAGAAAGATTCGAATAGCCATAAAGTATACACGCAGAAAGCCGCAGCTCTATCGCCTCATCCTCAAGATAAGACTCCGCAATCTCACAACATTCCTTCGCCCTGCCCGAAAAATAAAAAAGCTCAGCCCTGGCAATATTCCTGAAATCGCTATCTTCAAACCGCTCCACAACCTCCACAGCCGTCCCAGGTTTAAAAGCAGAATTCAAAAGTGGCAACACCGTATATTCACTCATACCTCAATCATCTCCTGTGATCAAATCATTACACCCTTGCAAACTCAGAATCCATATCCTCAAGTCCAGTTCAAAGCCCCAAATTCATCCTGTATTTACATAAATTATAATCCAAAACCCCACAAAAATAAATTCAAACTTTTCGCAAAAAATCCCCAGCCCATGCCGACAACATCCACAACTCAGTACCACCCTAAACCCTCAAAACACCAATACCCACACAAACTCCAAGCCGACAGCGCAGCGCCTCGGCCCACCACCCTACCGTCAGACACCAACAAACTCAGCCCTTGCGGCCATCCAGCGCAGCGCTGATGGCTCACCACCTACCATCCAGCCACTCTACCGCCATGAACAACCAGGACGGCAGGCGAAGCGACCGCCCCCGGCCCGTACATGCAGCTGCCCCGTCAGCCGTCCGTCCCTCCCACCACCCACAAAAAAAGAGCCCCCAGGCACACACCCGGGGAACTCTCTCAATCATTCAAATTCAATCATCCAACCCGAAGCCGAAACTTCTGAATCTCCTTCTCACTGGAAACCCTCTCGATCTCCGCTCCAAGACTCCTCAGCTTCTCTTCAAAGTTCTCATATCCACGCTGAATATAAACAATATCATCAACAACCGTGATCCCCTCAGCAGCAAGCCCCGCGATCACAAGCGCAGCACCCGCACGAAGATCCGGCGCACTCACACGCGCACCCGTAAGCTTCTTCACACCATCAATAATAGCAGAGTTCCCCTCCACCTTGATGTTCGCTCCCATTCTGGAAAGCTCATCCGCATACTTAAAACGGTTCTCAAAAATACTCTCTGTAACAATACTCGTACCCTCAGCCAGCGCCAGCGTAACCGCGATCTGCGGCTGCATATCCGTGGGATAACCAGGATAAGGAAGCGTCTTCACATGCGTGCGGTGCAATGTATGCGGCGCACGAACACGAACCGCATCATCAAACTCCTCAACCTCACAGCCGATCTCCTC
>ENA-ORNQ01002046-ORNQ01002046.1-human-gut-metagenome-genome-assembly--contig:-NODE-2046-length-14305-cov-4.167158_pt1 | contig 14305 bp, 13 predicted proteins | sample MGYA00242116_ERZ509024 | MGnify/ENA primary metagenome ERZ509024 (study PRJEB26280, sample SAMEA2338697) | human gut metagenome | biome: human gut; feature: human-associated habitat; material: faeces...
CCGCCGCTGCTGCGTATGTTAAAATGAGAAAAATCCTTTTGGCGGTGATTTTATGGCCCATTATGAAGCTTATATTGCCCGGTACGGCGACCGGGATTTTAACGAAATGCCCTTTAATGAGGTGGATGGGCTGATCTTTTCTCAGCTGGCGTATGTGGACTATGCGGGGATCGTTGGGGGCGCTGACGCCCAGTTCCAGACCCTGCTGGACGACGCGGCGCGGCAGTATTTTGCCCTGCATCCGGCGGAGGAGATCGACAATGAGATCGGCATTGTGCAAAAGGCGATTTATCTTTTGCAGCTGTGTGCAGACACGCGCCGCTACGGCAACACCCGGCTGTCCGCTTATGTGAATAATGTAAACATCAAGATTGACAAGCAGTTTTCCGCCGTTGGCTTTCACCTGAATGACGGCAGCCTGTTGGTGGCGTTCCGGGGCACGGACACCAGCATTACCGGGGTGAAAGAATCGGCCATGCTTAGCTATATGTTCCCGGTGCCGGCCCAGATTGAGGCGCTGTACTATTTTCAGGAGACGGCATCTCTGACCGAGGGCGATGTGCGGGTGTGCGGCCACTCCAAGGGTGGCAATTTGGCCGTTTTTGCCGCCGTGTCCTGTTCCAATTCTCTGAAAAAGCGCATTCGCGGCGTGTATGAATATGATGCTCCCGGGTTCCCGGAGCCCATGGTGCACCGCTATGACTATCTGGAAATGCGGGACCGTCTGTTCTCTTATGTGCCGGAGCGGTCGGTGATCGGCTGTCTGTTGGAGCACAATGCAGATACCAAGATTGTACAAAGCGAGAATGAGGGCTTGAAGCAGCACCAGGCTGCCTCCTGGGTGGTGGAGGACGACCGCTTTTGCTATGTGCCCAGGCGGGACGAGGCGTCGCTGTTTATTGAAAAGTACATCAAGATGGTGATGGACGATGTGGGGCCGGAAAATATGGAGACGGTGTTTGAGACCCTGTTTACCTTTTTCGAAAGCGCCGGCATTACCGATTATGAGGCGCTGCGGAGCTTTGACGCCGGGAATATGCTGCGCACGCTGTACTCCGTGACCGACATTACCGAGGATCAGCGTCACCTGCTGGAGCATACATTGAAGTTGGCGGTGAGCGATTTGTCCCGCCTGCTCTATAAAGAGAAGATTGAGAGTTACATTAAGCGTCTGGACGCGGTGATTGCCCCGGAGGAGGCAAGCCGCACCAAATCCGGTCTGCGCCGCACTTCGCGAGAGAAGAAAGAACCGGCCGATAAAGAGAAAAAAGAAAAGGAAGAGAGAAAAGAGCCAAAACCGAAAGAAAAAGCGAAGAAAGAACCAAAGCAGAAGAAAGAAAAGCCGGAAAAGCCGGCAAATAAATAGGCAAAAGCCGCTGACAAGTGTCGGCGGCTTTTGTATATTCTTAATTCGATTCGTCTTTGTGTTTCAGATACTGGTTATTATACTTTTCAAGAAATAGCAGTACACTTTGCTTGAGCACTTCTATCTGACTTTTCAGATAATACTCGTCCTCAAACATAGCATAGTGCACACAGGCGCGCACAAAAATAAAGATCAGCGGCGTGATGACCGTATAGGGAATGCCGATCTTCGGCTCCAGCTCTTTTGCGTACTGGGTGTAACGCTCGTTGACCCCTTGAAAGAACTTCTTGCCGTGTTCAATGTACTTGGGCAAGGTGTAAACCTGGTACATCAGGCGGTATTTTTTGCCGTGTTTTTTGGCGGTCCAGTAGGGAACTTCCTCAAGAAACCGCATCACATCTTTTGGGTCTGTGGGAGCCATGGTCAAAAAGTCGTCCTCCACCTTGGACATACAGTAGGCGGTGGAGTCGATAATCAGCTCGTCCAAATTCTTAAAATAAACATACAGGTTGGCTTTGGTGCAGCCGCAGGCTTCTGCCAGCGCCTGGGTGCCGGTTCCGGTTAATCCGTTTTCCGCATAGCAGGCAAAGCATTTTTCCATCATTTCCTGCCGTTTCATATCATGCTGTTGAGGAATTCGCTTCATTGCTTGTTGCTCCTATGAGATAAATCCATTCGATTACTTAGGATAGCATATCTTGTCAAAAGAAGCAAGTCACTTTCTGTGAAAAAAGGGACGGTACACAAACCGCCCCTTTTATAGAAGATTTATAGGCTCAAACGCGAGTCACCTGAAAGCCGGTGCAGGCATAGGCGGTGTCCGTAACCGGGTACTGCTTAAAGAACTGATATTGGGAGTAAGAACTGGAAAGAATCTCTCTGCCGTCCTCCTCAATGAACTCCACAATGTGGGGCACAAAACGCAGCGATTCAATATCCTCCGGGGTACAGCCCTCGTGGTACTCGGTCATTAACGCTGTGAACTCCTCCTTGGTAAACGCCTTTGAGACGATACGCTTCGGGTCAATGGGCGCAAACAGGGGAGAAATGATAAAGCGAGTCTTGCCCACTTTTAATGTGACGCAGTCGGTGAGCACCAGTACATCTTTTCCGCTTGCCTCCAAGGCTCCCAAAAAATCGCTCTTTAAGGTCTTGTAGTCACCGGGCAGGGTCAGGTAAGTTTTGCGGTCTATCATCGCGGGTCCTCCTTAATTGCTATGACGGGTTGTGTAATGGGCAAATCATTGGAAATTACAAAATAATTTTGTTCTATTTTACTATATTCTCTTCACAATTTCAATAGAATGTGGTAAAATAAGCCAAAGAATAGGGCAACTCTATTCTGTTTTAGGGGGAATGACTATGAAAGCAAAGAATCCGGGCGCTTTGTCAGGGCGCACTTGGACTTCCATTCTGCTGTTTGGCCTGATCGGCCAGATTGCCTGGGTGGTAGAGAATATGTATTTCAGCCGTTTTATGCAAAATGAGATCACCCGCGCGCCTTATGCCACTACGCTGATGGTGGCGTTCTCCGCACTGTTTGCTACACTGTCTACGCTGCTGGGCGGCGCCATCTGCGACCGTACCGGCAAGCGCAAGGTGTTTATCACCTGGGGGTATGTGATCTGGGGCTTTACCATTATGGCCTTTGCCCTGATCCCTATGCAGCCAGCGCCGGATAAAGTCAAGGCTATGGTGATTTTGGTGGTTGTCATGGACTGCGTGATGTCTGTGATCGGTTCCATCAGTAACGATGCGTCTTTTAACACCTGGATCACAGATATGACGAATACCGCCAACCGCAGCAAGGTAGATACCATTTTGGCAGTGCTGCCGCTGCTGGCCATTGCCGTTGTGTTTGTAGGCTTTGACGGGCTGACCAATGCCGCTGCCACTACCGACGACTGGAAAAAGTTCTTTATGCTCCTGGGTATTATTCCCACTGTCGGCGGCCTGATCGGCGTGTTCTTGATGAAAGACAAGCCGGGTCTGCAAAAAAAGACGGACGGTAATTTTCTGGCCGACTTTGTGTACAGCTTAAACCCGAAAGTCATCAAAGAAAACAAGCTGCTGTATGTTTGTCTGTCCGGCAATATGGTGGCGGCTATTGCATACCAGATCTATGTGAACTATTTGTTCAATATTATTGAGGGCACGCTGCAAATCAAGGATTATATTGTCCCGGTGGCCATTATTGGCCTGGCGGCGGCCGTAGGCTCCGTTTTGGTGAGTACCGCTATGGATAAAGTGGGCAAAAAGCACTTTTTCTATCCCACCATTATTGCCGGGATCATCGGCTGCGTAATTATTTGGAGCGCTAAGTTTTTCGTAGGCAAAAATCTAAAGGCGGAACTGGCGATTTTAATTGTCGGCGGTATTTTGGTAATTGGTGTAACCCTGGTGATGGCAGGGTTGTTTACCGCTTCCTATCGGGACTGCATTCCAAAGGGCCGGGAGGGTCTGTTCCAGGGCTGTCGTATGGTGCTGTATGTGTTGGTGCCCATGATTATCGGACCGCTGATTGCCCAGTTTATTATCAATCAGTATAATAAAGGCGTTACAGACAGCGCGGATATTGTGTATCCCATGGAGCTGTTCTTGGGCGCCGCCGCGGTCATGGTGTTCTGCTTTATTCCTGCCTCTGTTGTGCGCAAAAAGCAGGACGCGGTACATGAAAAATTGCTGGAAGAAATGAAAGAGGAACAGGCGCAATCGTCCGCAAAATAAATGCCGATAAGCCCTCTCCCCGGAGGGGGCTCGCGCATTGCTTTTGCGGCGGCAGAATTCACCGTTTTGTAATCAAATTATGTCTTGACTTTAGGCCTTGTGTCCAGTATAATATCTGTTTAGAACGAACAGCAATTTTGATGGAGAGTACAGAATATGACATTGCTTATTCAGAACGCGCGCTGCTGGAACGGCGGCGGGTTTCATACGGCAGATGTCCTCTTACAGGGAGGCAAAATAAAGTCCCTCGGCACCTCCATTTCCTCTGATGGGGTCAATGCCCTTTTTGACGCAAGGGGTCAGTATTTCCTTATACCGGGTTTCGTTGATGTGCATGTGCATCTCCGTGAGCCCGGTTTTTCTTATAAGGAGACCATTGCCACCGGGTCCGGGGCGGCAGCTGCGGCGGGCTATACCACCGTTTGCGCCATGCCCAATCTGACCCCGGCGCCGGACACCCCGGCTCATTTGGCAGAGGAACAGGCGATCATTGACCGGGATGCCAAAATCCAGGTTTTGCCATTTGCCTCTATTACCAAGGGGCGTAAAGGTAGTGGCGAATTGGTGGATTTTGAAGCGCTGTCACCAAAGGTGGTGGGCTTTTCCGACGATGGTTGCGGTGTGCAGGACGAGGGCTTAATGCGAGAAGCGATGGTGCGATGCAAGGCGCTGAACAAAGTGATCTCCGCCCACTGCGAGGTCAACGATCTGCTGAATGGCGGCTACATTCACGATGGCGCTTACTGCAAGGCGCACGGTCACCGGGGCATTTCTTCCGCCTCTGAGTGGAAGATGATCGAGCGGGACTGCCGCCTGGCGTCGGATACCGGTTGTCGTTACCATGTGTGCCACATTTCCACCAAGGAGAGCGTGGAAGTGATTCGAGAAGCGAAAAAAAGCGGCGTGCCCGTCACCTGCGAGACCGGCCCCCACTACCTTGTTCTGTGTGATGAGGATTTACAGGAGGACGGTCGGTTCAAGATGAACCCGCCCTTGCGCAGCCGCAGCGATAGGGAAGCCCTGTTAGAGGGCGTAGCAGACGGCACGGTGGATGTGATCGCCACCGACCATGCGCCCCATAGTGCTGCGGAAAAAGAGAAGGGTCTGTCCGGTTCCGCCATGGGTATTGTGGGTCTGGAAACGGCATTCCCGGTGCTGTACACCAAGCTGGTGCGCACCGGCGTGATGACCTTTGAAAAGCTGATTCAAATGATGGCCGTGCGGCCAAGAGAAATATTTGACCTGCCGGTTGGCGAGATTGTTCCCGGCGCACCGGCGGATCTGTGCCTGCTGGACACGGACTGCAACTGGACGGTAGATCCGGACAAGTTTGTGACCATGGGCAGGGCAACGCCTTTTGCCGGTTGGCAGGTGCAGGGCAAAAACAGATTGACGGTATGGAGAGGAGAAGTAGTATATGAAGCCTTACGATAAGCAGTTGGTGCTGGAGAACGGCAAGCAGTTCTTTGGCTACGGCTTTGGCGCAGATAAGAGCGCCATTAACGAGATCGTGTTTAACACCTCTATGGTGGGGTATCAGGAGATCGTTTCCGACCCCAGTTATACAGATCAAATGGTTGTGATGACTTACCCGCTCATCGGCAACTACGGTATGACCGATGAGGATTATGAGACCAAGATTCCCACCATGGGCGGCCTGATCGTGCGGGAATACAACGATCAGCCCTCCAATTTCCGCTATACCAAGACCCTGTCTGAGGTACTGGAGGAATATGGAATTCCCGGTATCAGCGGGATTGACACCCGTATGCTCACCCGCATCATTCGAGACGAAGGCAGCCAAAAAGTGGGCATCTTCCCGGCGGATATGCCCTATGACAGTGCCCTGTGGCAGGTGAAGAATTACACCATTCCCACAGATATGGTGTCTCGGGTCAGCTGCAAAAAGCGCTGGTATTCCCGCACCCCTAACCATAAGTACGATGTGGTAGCCATTGACTGCGGGATAAAGCTGAATATTATCCGCAAGCTGAACGAAAAAGGCTGCAATGTGACGGTCGTGCCTTACGATACCACCGCGGAGGAGATTCTGCGAATGCATCCGGACGGACTGTTCCTGTCTAACGGTCCCGGTAACCCGGAGGATGTGACCCCGGTGATCGAAGTGGTGCGGCAGCTTAAGGGCAAGCTGCCTATCTTCGGCATTTGTCTTGGGCACCAGATGATCAGCCTGGCGCTGGGAGCGAAGACCTTTAAGATGAAGTTTGGCCACCGGGGCGGTAACCACCCGGTGAAGCATTTGGAGAACGGCAAGATCGAGATCACCTCGCAGAACCATTCTTATGCGGTGGATGTGGCCTCCCTGGCCGGCACGGAGCTGGAGTTGACCCACATGAATCTGCTGGATCGCACAGCTGAAGGTGTGGCCTCCCCGGAGAACCGGCTGTTCTCCGTGCAGTACCACCCGGAGAGCGCACCCGGTCCACAGGACAGTGCCTATTTGTTTGACCGGTTTATTGATTTGATGGAGGAGGCGCAGAACCATGCCTAAGCGTACAGATATTCATAAAGTATTGGTGATCGGCTCCGGCCCCATCGTCATCGGCCAGGCGGCGGAGTTTGACTATGCCGGCACCCAGGCCTGCCTTGCCCTGCGTGAGGAGGGCTATGAAGTCGTGCTCATCAACTCCAACCCGGCCACCATTATGACCGATACGGATATTGCCGATAAAGTCTATATGGAGCCGCTGAATTTGGAATATGTGGCGCGTATTATTCGTCATGAGCGCCCGGACGCTATCTTGCCTTCCCTGGGCGGCCAAACCGGTCTGAACTTGGCGGTACAGCTGGCGAAAAAAGGCGTTTTGCAAGAGTGTGATGTAGAAATTCTCGGCACCAGCTTTAAGTCCATTGAGCGGGCTGAGGACCGAGAGCTGTTTAAGGAACTTTGCCAGGGACTGGGGGAGCCGGTGCTGCCCTCAGAGATCGCAGAGACCTTGGAGGACGGTCTGCGTGCAGCTGCAGAGATCGGTTATCCCGTTGTGCTGCGCCCGGCCTTTACCCTTGGCGGCACCGGCGGCGGCTTTGCGGATGATGAAGAAGAGTGCCGTGTGATGCTGAAAAACGCCTTGGCCCTGTCACCGGTGCACCAGGTGCTGGTGGAAAAGAGCATTAAGGGCTATAAAGAAGTAGAATATGAGGTGATGCGGGACGCCAACGATACCGCCATTACCATTTGTAATATGGAGAATATTGACCCGGTGGGTATCCATACCGGCGACTCTGTGGTGGTGGCACCCTCTCAGACCCTCACCAACAAAGAGTACCAGATGCTCCGTGACTCAGCACTGAAGATCATTCGGGAGCTGAAAATCGAGGGCGGGTGCAATGTGCAGTTCGCGCTGGACCCTCACTCATTCCAGTATTATCTCATTGAGGTGAACCCCCGCGTCAGCCGTTCCTCTGCCTTGGCTTCCAAGGCCAGCGGCTATCCCATTGCCCGGGTCAGCGCCAAGATTGCCGTGGGTATGCATCTGGACGAGATTCCTATTGCCAACACCCCCGCTTCCTTTGAGCCTACCCTGGACTATGTGGTCACCAAGATCGCCCGGTTCCCCTTTGACAAATTCGCCGATGCCAACAATACGCTGAACACCCAGATGAAGGCCACTGGCGAGGTGATGAGCGTAGGTCGCACCATGGAGGAGAGCCTGCTTAAGGCGGTGCGCTCCCTGGAGATTGGCGTTTGCCATCTGTATATGAAGAAGTTTGACACGTACAGTCAAGAGGAGCTGCTGGACTATATCCACACCGGCACCGATGATCGGCTGTACGCCATTGCCCAGTTGATCCGGCTGCGCTGCGATTTGAACCGCATTTATAATGCCACGAAGATTGATATGTGGTTTTTGGAAAAGTTCAAGAACATTGTGGACTTTGAGGCGGTATTGCGAGCCAATCCCCGGGATGAACAGACCTTACGGGACGCCAAAAAAATGGGCGTGTCCGACAAATATATCGGCCAGCTGTGGGGCATGACGGAGGCGGAAGTCTTTAACCTGCGCAAGTCGATCAAGCTGTTCCCGGTGTATAAGATGATCGACACCTGTGCCTCTGAGTTTGACTCCTATGTACCGTACTTCTACTCCACCTATGAGGAGGAGAACGAGTCCGTTGTATCAGATAAAAAGAAGATCGTAGTGCTTGGCTCCGGCCCCATTCGCATCGGTCAAGGCGTGGAATTTGACTACTCCACCGTGCACGCTATTTGGTCCATTCGGGACGCCGGGTACGAGGCGATTATCATCAATAACAACCCGGAGACCGTGTCTACCGACTACACCACCTCGGACAAGCTGTATTTTGAGCCGCTGACGGTGGAAGATGTGATGAATGTGATCGAGCTGGAGCAGCCCATGGGCATTGTGGTGTCCCTTGGCGGTCAGACCGCCATTAACCTGGCGCCTCCGCTGCACGCGCTGGGTGTGCCCATCATCGGCACCGATGTGGCTGCCATTGACCGGGCAGAGAACCGGGACAGCTTTGAAAAGGTAATGGAAAAGCAGGGCATTCCCCAGCCTAAGGGTCTGGCGGTTACGGATATTGAAGAGGGCGTGCGCGTTGCTGCCTCCATCGGTTATCCTGTGCTGGTGCGCCCCTCCTTTGTATTGGGTGGTCGTGCCATGCAGATCGTTGCCAATGAGGAGAGCCTGCGCCACTACCTGCAAACGGCTGTGGAGATCAACACCGATCAGCCGGTGCTGGTGGATAAATACATTATGGGTAAAGAGCTGGAGGTGGACGCCATCTGTGACGGCACAGATGTGTTCATTCCCGGTATTATGGAGCATGTGGAGCGCACCGGCGTACATTCCGGCGACTCTATCAGCATCTACCCCACCTTTTCCGTCAGCCAGGCGGTCAAGGACAAGATTATTGATTATACCGTGAAACTGGGTACGGCCATCGGCATTGTGGGCCTTTACAATATCCAGTTTATTGCAGACAGCAACGACGATGTGTATGTGATCGAGGTGAATCCCCGTTCTTCCCGCACGGTGCCGTTCCTGTCCAAAGCCACTTCCGTGCCTATGGCGCACATTGCCACCCAGGTGATCCTGGGCCACAGCTTAAAAGAACAGGGCATTACGGAGGTGTATCCCACGGAGAAAAAGCGCTGGTATGTGAAGGCGCCTGCGTTCTCCTTCAGCAAGCTGAAAGGGATGGACACTTATCTGTCCCCGGAGATGAAGTCCACCGGCGAGGCGATCGGTTACGACAAGAGCCTGACTCGCGCTCTGTATAAAGCGTTACAATCCAGCGGGCTGCATGTGTCTAACTACGGCACGGTGCTGGTGACCATTGCGGATCAGGACAAGCCTACTGCGCTGCCGTTGATCCGTCGGTTCTACGACCTGGGCTTTAATATCGAAGCCACTGAGGGCACCGCCAAGTACCTGAAAGACCACGGCATTCGCACCCGGGTGCGGCAAAAGCTCACTGAGGATGACAGCGACGAAATCTTGATGGCACTGCGCCAGGGGCACATTGCCTATGTGATTAACACCATTGACATTAACCACGGCGACAGTCACTCGGACGGCTCGGAAATTCGCCGGGCTGCGGTGGAAAACAATGTGACCATGTTCACCTCGCTGGACACAGTAAAGGTGCTGCTGGATGTGCTGGAGGAGATCACTTTGGGTGTGTCCACCATTGACGCGGAGTAAGCGTATGTATAAACAAGGTATTTTTACAATAGAAGAAAATCGACCTCTGACCGCCAGCGTGTACCGTATGGTGCTGGCAGGGGACACCCGGTACATTACGGCGCCGGGCCAGTTTATCAACATTGCCCTGGAGGGCAAGTTCCTGCGCCGCCCCATCTCCGTCTGCGATTACGACAGCCGGACGGTGACCATCATCTATAAAGTTGTGGGGCAGGGGACGGCCCAAATGGCAAAGATGCAGCCGGGGGAGACGCTGGATGTGCTCACCGGCCTGGGCAACGGCTACACGATGGAGCCTGTGCACCACGCGCTGCTTATCGGCGGTGGTGTAGGCGTGCCGCCCCTTTACAACTTGTGCAAGTGCTTGCGGGCTGCCGGGCAGCAGGTGACGGTGATTCTGGGCTTTAACACGGCGGAAGTGTTCTACGCCGAGGAATTCGCCGCACTGGGTGCGGAAGTGCGGATCACCACCGTGGACGGCAGTGTAGGCACCAAGGGCTTCGTGACGGATGCCTTTCCGGCAGAGTACGACTACTTTTATACCTGCGGTCCGCTGCCGATGCTGAGGGCGGTATATGACCGCTCTGCCACCACCGGTCAGTTCTCCTTTGAGGAGCGCATGGGCTGCGGCTTTGGCGCCTGTATGGGCTGCTCCTGCAAGACCAAGTACGGCAACAAGCGCATTTGCAAGGACGGACCGGTGCTTGTAAAGGAGGAGATCATATGGTAGACCTGCGTGTGAATTTGTGCGGGCTGGAGTTAGACAATCCGGTGGTTCCTGCCTCCGGCACCTTCGGCTTTGGCAAGGAATTCAGCGAATTTTATGATATTAACATGTTAGGCTCTTTCTCCTTTAAGGGCACCACAAGGGATGCTCGTTTTGGCAATCCCACCCCCCGCATTGCAGAATGCACCGCCGGCATGATCAATGCCGTTGGTCTGCAAAATCCCGGGGTGCACCATGTGACCCAGCATGAACTGCCGGAGCTGAAAAAAATCTTTCACAAGCCGGTGATCGCCAACGTGAGCGGCTTCTCCGTGGAGGACTATGCCTATACCTGCCAGCTGCTGGACAAAGAGGAGCAGGTTGGGATTTTGGAAGTGAATGTATCCTGCCCCAATGTGCACGGCGGCGGTATGAGCTTTGGCACCGATCCGGCCTGTGCCGCAGAAGTGACCCGGGCGGTAAAGGCAGTGACCACCAAGCCGGTGTTCATTAAGCTGTCGCCTAATGTAACGGATATTGTAGCCATTGCCAAAGCTTGCGAAGAGGCCGGTGCGGATGGTATTTGTCTGATCAACACCATGCTGGGTATGCGCATTGATCTAAACCGGCGTCGACCGGTGATTGCCAACACCATGGGTGGTTTTAGCGGCCCGGCGGTGTTTCCGGTGGCGGTGCGTATGGTGTACCAGGTGGCCAGTGCCTGCAACATTCCCGTGATGGGCTGCGGCGGCGTTACCAGTGCCCGGGATGTGGTGGAGATGATGATGGCCGGTGCCACGGCGGTACAGGTAGGCGCTGCCAATTTGGTAGACCCCTACGCTTGCAAAAAAATCATTGAGGATCTGCCGACTGTTTGCGCAGACCTGGGGATTGATAAATTAAGTGATGTGATAGGAGTGGTAAAAAATGGGTAAAGATGTGATCGTGGCTTGCGATTTTGCAAGCGCAGAGGCAACCTTTGCGTTCCTGGACAAATTCACGGAGGAAAAGCCCTTTGTGAAGATTGGTATGGAGCTGTATTACGCTGAGGGTCCGTCCATTGTGCGAGAGCTGAAAAAGCGTGGACACAAGATCTTTTTGGATCTAAAGCTGCACGATATTCCCAATACGGTAAAGAAGTCCATGGCAGTGCTGAGCCGACTGGATGTAGATATGACCAATGTGCACGCTGCCGGTACAGTAGAGATGATGGAGGCCGCGCTGGAGGGCCTGACCCGGCCGGACGGCACGCGTCCGCTGCTGATCGCCGTGACCCAGCTGACCTCCACCAGTGAGGAGCGCATGCAAAAAGAACTGCTCATCAACGCGAATATCAACGACACCATTGTGCAGTACGCCAAGAACGCCAAGACCGCCGGTTTGGACGGTGTGGTGTGCTCGCCGCTGGAGGCGGGCATGGTGAAGGATGCCTGCGGCAAAGCCTTTATGACCGTGACCCCCGGCGTACGCTTTGCAGACGGCGACCTGGGTGACCAGGTGCGGGTGACCACCCCTGCCAAGGCAAAGGAGATCGGCTCCGACTACATTGTGGTGGGCCGCCCCATTACCGCTGCCGATGACCCGGTGGCTGCGTACAGACGCTGCTGCCGTGAATTTATAGATTAAGGAGTGTTATTATGACCATTACTAAGGAACAGATTGCAAAAGATTTGCTGTCCATTCGTGCTGTGTTCTTAAAGCCGGACGATCCCTTTACCTGGGCTTCCGGTATCCACAGCCCCATTTACTGCGACAACCGGCTGACTTTGTCCGCTCCTGCGGTACGGAAAGATGTGGAGGCCGGACTGGCTGAGATTGTAAAAGAGAAGTTCCCGGAAGCGGAGATGCTGATGGGCACCTCTACGGCGGGTATTGCCGCAGCCATTACCGCTACCATTTTGGACCTGCCCATGGGTTATGTGCGCTCCGGTCATAAGGATCACGGCCGCCAAAACCAAATTGAGGGCAAAATGGAGCCGGGCACGAAGGTCGTGGTGATTGAGGATCTGATCTCCACCGGCGGCTCTGTGCTGGAAGTGGTAGATGTGCTGCGCCAGGCCGGTGCTCAGGTGCTGGGTATTGCCTCCATCTTCACCTACGGTCTGCAAAAGGGCGTGGAGCGCCTGGCTGCTGCCGATGTGGTGAATTACAGCCTGTCTGACTTTGACACCCTGTCCAAGGTGGCTGCTGCCGAGGGTTATATCGCAGACAAGGATATTGCCAAGCTGACCGCGTTCCAAAAGAACCCTCAGAACCCGGCTTGGATGAAACTGTAAACAAAAGGAGTGGTCTTTATGCGTCATTGTTTAGATACAACGGACTTTACGGTAGAAGAGATTGACGATTTGATCCACTTGGCTACGGACATTATCGCCGACCCTAAGAAATACGCCCATGTGTGCGACGGCAAAAAATTGGCAACCCTGTTTTTTGAGCCGTCTACCCGCACCCGCCTGTCTTTTGAAGCGGCGATGTTGGAGCTGGGCGGCAATGTGCTGGGCTTTGCAGCGGCCAATTCTTCCTCTGCCTCCAAGGGCGAGACGGTAGGGGACACGGTGAAGATCGTGTCCTGCTATGCGGATATTATCGCTATGCGTCACCCGCTGGAGGGTGCGCCCCGGGTTGCCAGCTTTAAGAGCGATGTGCCCATCATCAACGCCGGGGACGGCGGCCACAGCCACCCCACGCAGACCTTAACGGATCTGCTCACCATTTATCGGGAAAAGGGTCGTTTGGACCACCTGACTATCGGCCTTTGCGGGGATTTAAAATTTGGCCGCACAGTGCATTCCCTCATTAAGGCTATGTGCCGCTATACGGATGTGGAGTTTGTGCTGATTTCTCCCAAGGAGTTGGCAGTGCCGGATTATATCAAAACGGACGTGCTGGACGCCTCCGGTATGAAGTACACAGAGGTGGAGCACATGGAAGATGTGATGCCGCGGCTGGATGTGCTTTATATGACCCGTATTCAGAGAGAGCGCTTCTTTTCGGAAGACGAGTACCTGCGTCATAAGGACGCCTTTGTTCTGGACCCGGAGAAGCTGGAAAGCGCCAAAAGCGATCTGACCATTATGCACCCGCTGCCTCGGGTCCATGAGATCACCGTGGATGTGGACGACGATCCGCGAGCCAAATATTTTGAACAGGCCAAGAACGGCAAATACATGCGTATGGCGTTGATTATGACGCTGCTGAAGTGGGGAGGTGTACTGGAATGACCATTGATTCGATCCAAAACGGCTATGTACTGGACCATATCCCCGCGGGTATGGGTATGCGTATTTATAAATTGTTGGGGCTGGACAAGACTGACGCCCAGGTGGCGCTGATCCAAAACGCCAAGTCCTCTAAAATGGGCAAAAAAGATGTGCTTAAGATCGCCACGGACAAGTTTGACTTGAACTTGGACGTGGTGGCGTACCTGGCGCCCCATACCACCGTGAATGTGATCTGCGGTGGAAAAGCGGCGGAAAAGCAGGCGCTGCGTCTGCCGGAAAAGCTGGTGAATATGGTGCATTGCCCCAATCCGGCGTGTATCAGCAACCACGAGCAGGTGGATGATGTGTTCACCCTGGTTGACCCGGACAAGGGCACTTACCGCTGCCTGTACTGCGAGACCGCAGCAAAATAAGAATAGACTATATAAAGAGAGCCACCGGCATTGCCGATGGCTCTCAGACTGTCGATAAAGCGGCTAAACCGCGCCTCTTATAAAATTCTAATAGGCATTTCGTAGGGCAGGGGCTTGCTCCTGCCGCAGCTTTCTATTATCAATATTGACTTGAAAAAATCGGCTTGAACATCGAGTTCAAG
>ENA-ORNQ01002048-ORNQ01002048.1-human-gut-metagenome-genome-assembly--contig:-NODE-2048-length-14279-cov-2.976659_pt1 | contig 14279 bp, 10 predicted proteins | sample MGYA00242116_ERZ509024 | MGnify/ENA primary metagenome ERZ509024 (study PRJEB26280, sample SAMEA2338697) | human gut metagenome | biome: human gut; feature: human-associated habitat; material: faeces...
TGTATTCTCCTTCGAGAAGATCAGAGGCGCAGATATCAGCCTTGGACCTGAGATGAAATCCACAGGTGAGTGCCTTGGTATTGCAAAGACCTTCAACGAGGCTCTTTACAAAGCATTCATCGGAGCAGGAATCCGCCTTCCGAAACACAAACAGATGATCATCACTGTGAAAGATGAGGATAAAAAGGATATTATTCCGATCGCCAAGAGATTTGAAGCTCAGGGATACCGTATCTTTGCAACAAGAGGTACTGCAAATGTCCTGACTGAGAACGGAATCAAGGTAACACGTACCAACAAGCTGGAGCAGCCGTCTCCGAACCTGATGGACCTGATCCTTGGCCACAAGATCGATGTTGTCATCGATACACCGCCACAGGGCGTTGAGCATCAGAAAGATGGTTTCGTCATCCGTCGTAATGCTATCGAGACAGGCGTTAACGTACTTACAAGCCTTGACACTGCAGAGGCGCTGGTTACAAGTCTTGAGAACACAGACCTGAACAATCTGACTCTGGTAGACATCGCGAAGATTGATAATCGCTAAAGGTCATGAAAATGTAAAAAAAGCGTAAATTTTGTGAAATGGAAATTTCAAAGTTTACGAATTGCAAAATATGTAATATACTGATAAGGACGGGGCCGTTGTTTACATGCCGGCTCTGTCCTTATCTTGCGTTGGACGTAAATTACGAAAGGAGTTTGTATGAGCTTTATAGAATTGCTGAAGGTTATCCTTCTTGGTATCGTGGAGGGAATTACAGAGTGGCTTCCCATCAGCAGCTGCCGATTTCCAGTACCGGCCACATGATCCTGGTAGATGAATTTATCAAGCTGAATGTATCTGATGCATTTATGGAATTCTTCCTGGTTGTCATCCAGCTTGGTGCGATCATGGCAGTTGTCGTATTGTACTGGAGTAAGCTGTGGCCTTTTTACATAAGAAAAATCCCGAAAAAAACACAGATGGCACTGCGTAAACAGCCGGCAGTATCCAGAGCAATCCTTACATTTGTGGAGAAATACTGTGACAAGGAGAAATGGATCCTGTGGTTCAAGATCCTGGTAGCATGTCTGCCGACGATCATCATCGCACTTCCATTTAATGATATCATTGAAGAGAAATTTTATAATTATGTTGTAGTTGCGATCACACTGATCGTATATGGTGTTCTGTTTATTGTGATCGAGAATTACAATAAACGTCGCAGACCAGCCTGTACCAGCCTGGAGGATCTTACCTTTAAAACGGCGCTGATCATTGGCTGTTTCCAGGTGCTTTCCGTAATCCCGGGAACTTCCCGCTCCGGATCTACCATTATCGGAGGAATCCTCGCCGGAACTTCCCGTACTGTTGCGGCTGAGTTTACCTTTTTCCTGGCAATTCCGGTTATGTTTGGCGCAAGTCTTCTGAAGCTTGTGAAATTCGGTTTTGCCTTCAGCTCTACAGAGTTGATCATCCTGATCGTAGGTGTACTGGTATCTTTTGTGGTATCTATCCTGGCGATCAAATTCCTGATGGGATATATCAAGAAACATGATTTCAAGGCATTTGGATGGTACAGAATCATTCTTGGAATCCTGGTTCTCGGATATTTTATCGGAAAAACGTTACTTGCATAAAACAAATATGTATAAACAGTAATTCTGGAGGTAATTATTATGAAATATAAGAAAATTATGATCGCGCTGGCAGCAACTGCAGCACTGAGCGCAGCCGGATGCGGAAGCTCATCAAAAGACACCGTGGAAGTAACACCGACACCGGTTCCGACAGCCGCACCGACTTCAACACCGGCAACAGCCAGTCCGCTGCCGACTTCAACACCGGCACCGAAGCTTATTGGTGTGAAGACAAGTACCGCGAAATTTGTTTATCTCTCAAACAGCACCAAGGGTGAAGTGCGAGAGATCTATCTCCGTGCAGCCGGTGGATCAGAATGGGGTAAGAATCTGGTTCCGGCAGAGTCTACAATCAAGGCAGCAGAACAGGTACAGATGTATTACACACCGGAATCCGCCACAGATGCTATTTATGATATGAAGATCGTGGATGGAGACGGAAACGCATATGAGATCTACAGTGTGGAACTGGGAGATATGGAGAGTGCGAAGCTGATGATCGACAACGGATCTGCATATCTGACTTATATGAGTCTCAGCGAGAAGAGCGAGAAGAGCACACAGGGAAATGTGGAAACGGATAACAGTGAGAATACAGACAGCACAGATTCTACAGACAGTACAACGGATTCTTCTGATGCAACCGATTCTTCTTCTGACAGCAGCACAGATAACAGTGATAACAGCAGCGATTACGATAACAGTGATAATGGAAGTTACGACGGCGGAGACGATGGAAGTGATGACAGCAGTGATAACGGAAATTATGACAATGGTGACGGTGATGACGGCAATGATAATTATGACAATGGAGACAGCGGCGATTCCGATAACAGCGATGATGGCGGTTATGTAGATGACGGTGATAACAGCGGAAACGGAGACGAAGTGATCGATGACAGCGGCAGCGATGGCGGAAACGGAGACATTATCTGGGATGATAATGGAGACTGGTCAGAGCAATAAGCGATACAGGTGGAAATATGCAGGATTTCAAGGAAGCTTCGGCTGAGATCAAAGTAAAAACCAAAAGATTTTCCCTGAAAAAAGGAACCATAAAGATCTGTTTTGAACTGCCGGAGGAAAAGGGACAGATCCGGTCTTTGAAACTGAAACTGCGAAATGAGATCATGGATGTCAGCTATCCGTTTATACTACACACGAGATCCAGAGGAAACAGAACTGTCTATCGGGCGGAGATCAATGTAAATGCCTATCCTATGGAGCGGGCATTCTGGGATGTTGTGGCTGTTGTTGACAGCGGCAGTGGGGAAACTTATGATGCGATCCTGGGTGGATTAAGTATATTTCTGAAACTGAAACTGATTTTTTTTCCAAGATGGACAAGAACAAATGGCGGAAATATGATCTATCCCTTTGTCAACGGGAAGCGGCAGTTTAATCTTCAATACCGGAAATATGACCGAAAATACGACAGCTATCTGTTCCTTATGAAAGAATTTCTGGCTCTTTTGTGTTATTTTATCCTGAAGCCCTACTGGGACCATAAGAAATTGTGGCTTGTAGGCGAGAAATACTGCACGATGGCACAGGACAACGGTTTTTATTTCTTCCGGTACTGTATGGAACAGGTACCGGAAGAACAACGAAAAAAGATCCTTTATGTAATAGATAAAAATAGTACGGATTATCAGGCTGTAAAGAAATATGAACCGAATGTGATCCAGTTCATGTCATTTAAATACATGATCTATCTCAGTGCGGCTCAGTATCTTATTTCCACAGATGCGATCCGGCATTTTTATATCTGGGATTCTCCGATCAGTGTTTATAAGCTTCAGTATCAGGCCAGAAAAAATATTATTTTTCTGCAGCATGGTGTCACCGCATTTAAACAGTGCCATAAAACCTATCGCAAAAACTGTGGAAACCAGATGGCGTTGTTTGTGGTAACTTCAGAACCGGAGCAGAAGATCATAGAGAAATATTTCGGTTATGATAAGGAAGAAGTGATTGTAACCGGCTTTTCCAGATGGGATGTTCTGGAAGACCGGTCGGACCTTGCACATAAAGAGATCCTTCTGATGCCTACGTGGAGAAACTGGCTGGAAGATATCAGTGAAGAAGCATTCCGTAAAAGTGAATATTATCAGAGATATGAAACACTTTTGCAGGATGAACGGCTGAGGACGATCCTGGAAAGAGAGAATATCACGCTGAATTTTTATATTCATGCCAAGTTTCGGGAGCGTCTCGGAAACTTTTATACGGAGGACAGACACATCCGGCTGATCCCCTTTGGAACTGTGCCGTTAAACCAGCTTCTGATGAGCTGTCATATGCTGATCACAGATTATTCTTCTGTTTCCTGGGAAGTTTATTATCAGGGGAAACCGGTAGTTTTTTATCCTTTTGATCTGGAAACTTACGAGAAGGCCCACGGAAGTTATGTAGATTACAGAAAAGATGTTTTTGGGGATCTGGCATGGACAGAAGAGGAGCTTCTGGATACCATAGAATCCTATGTGAAAAACAACTTCCAGGAGAAACCGGAATATGCAAAGCGAAGAGATACTCTTCTTCCGTACCGGGATCACAATAACAGCAAACGTATTTACGAAGCGATTGTCAGAGCGCACATTCCCAGTAAGCTGAAAAAAAGAAGAAAAGATATAAATTTTTGAGCAGATCAGTTCTCTACGCAGATGCCTGGATAAATAAGCGGTAGAAAGAGTTGTCTGTACCGGGAATGGATAAGATGGGAGAAATATGACCAGAGAAGATGATTTTTCAGTTGTTGTTTTTGCTAAAAATACATCAGGATTATACAGAACATACAGAAATATAAAACAGAATCCACTGGCAGATACCATACAGATCCTGGCGGTACGTGTGGAAGGGATTGCAGATCAATTCAGCCAGAGTGATCTGAAAGAACTGCAGCTTCTTGGAGAAAAGGAGAAAACTCTTCAGGCACAGGCGATGGATGAGAAATTTGGTCCATTTCAAATGAAAGATAAGCGTTTTCGGGAAATGCTGAAAGATCCGAAACTGATCTATATTGACGGATCAGAGTGTCAGGATATTGCCAGTGAACTTTACAGTCAGATTACCGGAACTTATATTACATTTGTAAGAGGCGGAAATGGTTTTTCAAAAGGGGCATTCCGGGAACTGCAGCGTTGCTTTCAGGAAGAAGGCAGTGATGTAGCTGTGATAAAAATTGACGGAAAAGACAGTTTGCCGGTAAAAGAGCATAATAATTACTGTGACTCTTTTGGAAAAGATGCAACACTGGACGATCATGCCTGTCTGTTGCATCAGATGTATCCGGCATATACATTTGTTACAGAAAAACTGAAATGGACAAAAGAAATCAGAAAGGATACCTGGTATCTGGATATCATGGAAATGGTATACAGAAATGCGGTATCCTGCGGGAAAATTTCGGTAATTTCCGGGGAAAATGCCCGGGTGCAGATTCCTGCGGAGCATTTTATCAGGGATGAATGGGAGAATCTTATACAGGATACTGAGCAGACAGGGATGTTTTACGAGCGTTTTTTGAAAAGGCTTGAAGAATACAGAAAGCAGGGAAAAATCCGGTTTGTGAAGAATGGTGATTATGTGCTTCTGTATTATTATACAAAACTGGCAGAAGTGATATTCCGGAATCCGGAACATGTGGAGCTGATTTCCTATGAAAGAAATATTGATGAATTTCTGAAACATCTGGAATTTCCGGAACTTATCATATTCAGCCATCACATAGGAAGAGAAAATAAACTTTATCTGCTTCATAAATATTTTCCGGATATAAATAAAAGATATCCCAGACAGACAGAGGCTGTTATGGATTCAGAACAGGATGAGCTGAATGTCAGGATTTTCCAGCTTACAGATGAGGGAATACACTGTGAGTTTTCGGTTGTGGAACCATGGATAAGGAACCGGGAGTTCTGCATGATAACCGGAGAACGAAGATATAAAGCAGTCTGGAGATATACACTGGATCGATTCGGGTGGTGCAGGAAGGAAACAGCGACAGAGAAGCTGTATCTGGTGGATATTCCTTATGGGGGAATTCACGATTCTGTTTGCTGGGCGGAAAAAGAGCAGGGTCATATCAGGAAGATGTATAATGTTTCTTACGGAAAATATACACCATTTGCCAAAGAGGTTCCTCTTTTTCTGCATGTAAGGGGAATGCTGTTGCTGCCTGCCGGAAAAAAAAGATCCATTTCTTCACTGGAAGAACAGAACGAAGATCAAATCCAGGAGCAATATGAGATCTGTGTAAAACCTTATCGAATAGGCAGGACCCTGATACTTGGATGGAAACGTGACCGTGCTTTACTGTTACAGGGACTTCCCGGAAAAAAAGCCTTTTTTGTACGCTGGCTCTGTGCATGGAAACGTGCAAGGAAGAAAAAACAGATCTGGCTGTTCTCGGATCGAGTCAACCGGGGAGATGATAACGGAGAGGTTATGTTCCGCTATGTCTGTGAAAATCCGGTTTCCGGGGTGAAACCATATTTTGTTATCAGTAAAAATACACCGGAGAGCCGGGAACTGGTGAAACTTGGAAAAATTGTGGAGCCTTTTTCCTGGAATCACAAAATCCTGTTTCTTCTGAATGATCTTTCTCTTTCTTCTCAGGCAAATAAGACCGTAGTGAATCCATTTGGAAGTTTCGAGTATCTTTACCGGGATCTGATGTACAATAAGAAACTGGTATTTTTGCAGCATGGAGTGACGAAAGATAATCAGTCTCAGTGGCTGAATAAATATAACCGGAATCTGTTTGGGTTTGTGGTAAATACGAAGCAGGAGTATGATTCCATATTCAATTATGATTACTATTATCCGGCAAAGAATGTATGGCTTACTGGTATGCCAAGATTTGACAGGCTGGTCCATGCGGAACGGAAATACGTGACGATTATGCCTACCTGGCGAAAAAGTCTTTCCTCCGGAACCGATGACAGAGGTGTGTGGAAGCTTGGAGAAGAATTCGTCCACAGTGAATATTTTTGCTTTTATAATGATCTTCTGAACAGTGAAAAGCTTCTGAAAGCTTCTGAAAAATATGGTTACACTATCTGCTTTATGCCACATCCGAATACTGTTGATGGACTGCATCTGTTCCGAAGAGATCCCAGGGTGAAATTTCTGGATAGCTCCAGTTCCTACAGAGAGATTTTTGCGCAGACAGATCTGATAGTCACGGATTATTCTTCGGTTGCATTTGACTTTGCGTATTTAAGGAAGCCGATCGTGTATGCACAGTTTGACAGAGAGAGCTTTTTCAGCGGTTCCCATTCCTACACAGAGGGATATTTTGATTATGAGAGGGACGGATTTGGAGAGGTGGAAGATACACTGGAAGGAACGGTAGAACGGATCATTGAATATATGGCTTCTGACTGTCAGATAAAAGAGAAATATCTGAAGCGAATGGAGGATACATTTGCATTTAATGACCGTAACTGCTGCAGGCGGGTATACAAAAAAATCATGGAAAACATGTAATATAAAGGAGAAAATTTTGGAAAAGGAAAAAACAGTCCGATTTGATAAATACACTTCCCAGGCGATGAAAGGGATTGCCATAGTGATGATGCTGTTTCATCATCAGTATCTTTCAAGAAAGCGCTTTGAGGGATTTACGGTATCTTTTGCGCCATTTGCGGATGATACCATGATCTATATGTGCAGTGTATTTAAGATTTGTGTGCCAATCTATGCTTTTATTTCCGGATACGGACTATATTTAAGTTATCGTAAGAAGCGCTCTGCGCCTGTGAGGTGGACTGCCGGCCGGCTGGTCAAAACCATGTCCGGGTTCTGGATCATCTGGATCTTATCTGCGGTTATTTTTCAGGGCATGTTCGGATACGTATCAAAAGTATATTTTTCAGGCGGAAGCAGAATCGAAGGTCTGGCAGCTATGGGGCTTGATTTTCTGGGGCTTCATAGCCTGTTTGGTACAGTAACCATGAATGGAACCTGGTGGTATATGAGCGCTGCGGTGATCTTTGTGATCCTGGTTCCACTGGTCATGAAAAATGAAGACTGTCTTCCGATGATCCTTGCGCTGGTTGTGGCAGTTCCCCATATGCTATCACTGAAGATCATGGGAGAAACCAATGTATATTCTTTTATTCCTGTATTTCTTATGGGAATGTGTGCAGCAAAGTATGAGCTGGCTGACCGGTGGCTGCAGGTGTGGAACCGGGGACCGAAGAAGATCATGAAATTTTTGTTGGAGGTGCTGATATTATTTGTTCTGTACAAAGTATATGGGAAATTACCGGGATCTGTATATAATGAGATCCGCTGGGGGATTTTTCCGATTATTGTGATCGCATTTTGCAGCGAGTTTATCACAGTGATCCCGGGAATCCGCCAGGTACTGTTATTCCTTGGAAAACATTCCATGAATATTTTTCTGATACATACATTTATAAGACATTATTTCTGGAGTGATTTTATTTATTCCTTTGGTCATTTTGTGGTAAATGTTCTGGTACTGCTGGGAATTTCTCTGGCAGTGTCCATTGTGCTGGAATGGCTGAAAAATATAACCGGTTACAACCGCCTGATCCGGAATATCTGTGAAAAAATTGAACTAACTGTATAAAAGCATAAAAAGTCCTGAACTTTGATAAGTGCCTTATTTACCGGACAAAGAAGATGTCCGGGATTCTGGCATAGATCAATGCTCAGGACTTTTTTGTGCATAAATAACAGACTCTCAGATAGAAAAAATTTCTCCTGTATGAGTGGTATCATATCCGGTCTGGAGTGCCAGTGTGCGGCGAAAATTCTCTGAAGAGATCGTTTCGGTCACTGCCTGAAAACCGGGAGTATCCAGATTTTCGGAATGCATGATCAGATAAAGTGTCTCCTGTGTAAGGGGGAGAAACGTAAGTTCCGGGAAACTTCTTACAGCATAACTTTCTCCAAGTGCAACATCTGCCTGCCCACCGGCAACCGCGGCAGCTGTGGAATAGTCGGAAACAAGCTCATTACGGTAACCGGATATGGATTCCGGAGAAATACCGGAAGATTTCAGGGTGCGGTCAAGAAGAACCCTGCGGCTGCTTCCTTTTTCGCGGTTTGCAAAAATGATATCCGCTCTTGTAAGATCCGGAAAGTCATGAATATTCCGTGGATTCCCCTTTTTTACATAAAAGCCCATGGGATACTGGCAGAAGAGAAGGGCTGTAAGAGAAAGTCCGGGTACCAGACTGCGGACATCCTCAGGAGCTGCTGCGGCACAGGCAATATGGACTTTTTCAAAATAGAGGGAATACAGGCCATTGTAGGTATTCATATGTGATTGCAGCACAGGAAGGTTCCCAGGTGTGGAAGGCAGCTGATTCAGAAGAAGATCCAGCGCCGGAGATGCCTGTCCGCTGATGATCAGTCCGCTGGAGTGAAGCAGATAATCTCTTTTCAGAAGGGAACTTTCCGGTTGATAATCATGGTGCTGGGCGGAGACACTGTTTTTCGCCGCTCCGTTCAGATACAGGGACAGCTGATCTTCACTGACTCGCAGCTGTTTACCGATTTTGGAAGAGGAAAGCTCCCCGCGTTTGATCAGTTCGTATACGGTTGTTTTTTTGATCTTTAATTTATCGGCGACTTCCTGGGCTGTGTAGAATTTATTCATCGATTCCCACCATAACACTGGTTGCTTTGATGACAGCGTAAGCGTCAGATCCAACTTTCAGTCCCAGTTCTTCCACAGCGGCACAGGAAATGGTTGCTGTGATAATATTTCCTCCGCCAATATCGATGGAAACAATGGAATTTACGGCTCCTTTGTTGATATTGATAACTTTTCCTTTTAACTGATTTCGTGCACTGAGTTTCATAAAAAAATCTCCTTATCTTTTAAGATCCTGATGTTGCAGTGAAAACTGCTCGGTATATTTTATGATAGCATGTGTATGAAAAAACAGCAATGGCCTTACGCTTGACAAGAAACATTCATTTGGGTAAAATTAAACGAAACCATTCAAAACTGAATGAAACTGAACGAAACAAAAAAGGAGAGAAACAAAAAGATGAAGAAAAAAATCTTAGCGGCTCTTACAGCAGGAATCCTGACAACAGGCCTTCTGACCGGAAATGTCTTTGCGGCAGATACAGAGGTGAAAGGCGATGAGAATCTGAAAGGTGAGGTTTACGCATTTATCGCGGCCAGCCTCAGCAATTCCATGGAAGATATCCAGAAGGATTTCAATGAACTTTATCCGAACGTGACAATCTACTACAGTGCAGACAGTTCAGGCACACTGCAGACACAGATTGAGGAAGGTGCACGCTGCGATCTTTTCTTTTCAGCAGCAGATAAACAGATGGATGCCCTCACAGAAGAGAAACTGACGAAAGAAGATACCGTTGTTGACCTTCTTGAGAATAAAGTGGTTCTGATCAAACCAAAGGACGGAGAGACAAAGGTAACAGGATTTGAGAACATCACAGATGCCGAGAATATGGCGCTTGCAGGTGAGGATGTTCCGGTTGGACAGTACTCCCGTGAGATTTTCAACAACCTCGGGATCATGGATGATGTAAACGAGATGGAGATCAACGAGTGCAAGAACGTAACAGATGTACTTGCTGCAGTCAGTGAGGGAAGTAATGAAGTTGGTGTAGTATATGCGACAGATGTTGCATCTGTTGCTGATAAAGTAGAGATTATTGCAGAGGCACCGGCAGACAGCCTTCAGACTCCGGTTCTTTATCCGGTAGGACTTATTGAGGATAAAGAAGCATCTGAGGATGACACCAAGGCTGCAGAGGCATTTCTGGATTATGTAGAATCTGACGCTGCGATCAAAGTCTTTGAGGACTATGGTTTCACAGCATTTAAGGCAGAAGCTTCCAGGGAAGATACAGAAGCTTCCGAAGACAGCACTGAGACTGAGGACAGCACAGACTCAACAGACAGCACCTCCAAATAATCATTATGCAAAAAAACCGGCAGCAATTTTGACCAATGCGGTAAATGCCGGTGCAGGAATGGAATGAACGATGACAGAATTTTTGAAAGAAATAAACTGGAGTCCCCTGTGGATCTCCTTAAAAACAGGTCTGGTGGCTACCGTGATCGCTTTTTTCCTGGGGGTATTCTGCGCCCGTAAGATCATGAAACTGAAACCGGGAGCAAGAGCAGTACTGGACGGTATCTTTACCCTTCCCCTGGTACTTCCGCCTACAGTGGCAGGATTTTTTCTGCTTCTGATTTTCAGCCTGAAAAGACCCCTTGGAAGTTTTCTTCTGGACAATTTTGATATTAAGATCGTACAGAACTGGAAGGGGTGTGTGATCGCGGCTGCAGTGATTGCGTTTCCACTGATGTACCGCAATGCACGTGCTGCGTTTGAACAGGTGGACGTGAATCTGATTTACGCGGGCCAGACATTGGGGATGAGCGACAACCGGATCTTCTGGAAGGTGGTTATGCCTGCGGCAGGACCGGGAATTGCTTCCGGAACGGTACTGGCTTTTGCACGTGCCATTGGTGAGTACGGAGCGACTTCCATGCTTGCCGGAAATATCCTTGGAAAAACAAGAACAGTTTCAGTAGCCATAGCTGCAGAGACCGCAGCTGGAAACTATGGAACCGCAGGCTTCTGGGTCGTTGTGATTGTGCTGATTTCTTTTGTGATCGTGGCACTGATCAACATTGTATCCGGAAGAGGAATGAAGACAAGAAGGTGGATCTGATGGCAGTCAGTGTAAATATCGAAAAGAATTTCCGGGATTTTTCCCTGAAAGTACAATTTGAGGGCAGCTCGGCAGCCATCGGGCTTCTTGGAGCATCCGGCAGCGGAAAGAGCATGACGCTGCGGTGTATAGCAGGAATTGAAACTCCGGATCGGGGAAAAATCATAATTAACGGAAAAACAGTCTTTGATTCAGAAGCAGGAATCAATCTGAAGCCACAGAAGCGGCAGATTGGCTACCTCTTCCAGAATTATGCATTATTTCCGACTATGACGGTAGAGCAGAATATCCGCTGTGGTTACCGTGGAGAAAAATCTTTTGCACAGGAAAAAGTGTCGGATCTGATCCGGCGATATCATCTGGAGGGCCTGGAAAAACGTCTTCCATCCCAGCTTTCCGGCGGGCAGCAGCAGCGAGTGGCACTGGCCAGAATGATGATCGGGGAACCGGAAGCCATTCTTCTGGATGAGCCGTTTTCCGCACTGGATGGATATCTGAAAGATGTGCTTCAGAGGGAAATGCAGGATTTTCTTCAGGATTATCCAGGCGATATGATCCTTGTAACTCACAGCAGAGATGAGGCCTATAAATTCTGTAAAGAGCTTTCTGTTGTGGACGGGGGACGGATCCTTGTAACCGATGAAACGAAACGGCTGTTTGAGAATCCAAGAATGCTGGAAGCGGCAAAACTTACCGGATGTAAGAACTTTTCAGCGGTCCAGCGGCTGGGAGAACATGAAATTTATGCCACGGACTGGAAAATAAAACTTCATACAGCAGAAAAAGTGGCAGAAGATATTACTCACGTGGGAATTCGCGGACACTGGATCAGGCCGGAAGATAAGCCGGGAGAGAATTGTCTGGAAGTACAGGTGGACGAGTATATCGAAACAACTTTTGAACATCCGTATATGATCCGCAGGAAAGGTGAGGAGGCAGCGGCCGGTTTGTGGTGGATGCGGCCGAAAAACAGTTTCAGAGAGAATCCGGACAGGGGTCTTCCGAAATATCTGTATCTTCCGCCGGAACACCTGATGCTGCTGAAATAAAAATATCTCTGCAATAAAATCCCGGAAATATCCGTCAGGTATTTCCGGGATTTTTTTGTAGTGTGTTCTATTTTTCTGAGATATTTATTTTCCGTGATTCCGGGAGTAGGTAATGTAATCCGATACCATCATGGCAAGCTTAAAGGCCAGCGCATCTTCGAAGGTACGGATATCCAGCCCGAATCGTTTCTGAAGCTTTTCAAAGCGGTACACCAGAGTATTTCTGTGCACATAAAGCTGTCTGGATGTCTCGGAAAGATTCAGGTTGTTTTCAAAGAAAGTGCGGATGATATTCAGCGTTTCATCATCAATAGAATCCAGAGATTCCTCTCCGAAAATTTCACCTACGAACATGTCACATACCTGAGTCGGAAGCTGATAGATCAGACGGCCAATACCAAGGCGGTTGTAACCGAAGACATTTTTGTCCGCGTAAAAGATTTTTCCGACTTCCAGGGCAGTACGTGCTTCTTTATAGGCATCAGAAAGCTGCATGATATCGTCAGCAACATTGCTGTAGGAAACCCAGGCAGAAGTCATAGCCTCCGTATTCAGCATATCTACAAGCATGCAGGCAATACCGTTAAGTTCCTCGTAGCTCTCTGTACTCTGAAGTTCACGGACAACAATAATGCCGGAATCATCCAGGGCAGTGATAAAGTCACGTGTCCGGGCCGAAAAGATATTCCGGATGGTTGCCAGAGCGTTTTCGTCTTTATGCTGCTTGGTTTCCACAAGAAAGACTGCACGGCGGACAGAAGGTGCAATGTGGAGGCGGGCAGCTTTGTTGAAAGCTTCCACCTGAGAATAGCGGTCCAGAAGAAGGTTCTGCATAAAGGAGTTTTTGTCCGTTTTTTCCGCATAGGCAGTAAGAAGACTTTCGACCTGGCAGACCGCAAGTTCTCCGATGGTGGAAGCGGAGTCTGTGGAACCCCATACCGTCAGAAGCATATCTCCGGATGCGCCGTTTAATTTGTAGATGCTGCAGGAACGGTTGGAAATACATAAAGCAGGATCTTCACGGAACTGGATAAGCTTTTCGGCAGATGGCAGCTTTCTGTCTCCGGTGGAAGCAAAAACCTGATTACTTTCGTCCAGAATACAAAAATCCAGTCCGCTGATCCGGTTCCAGTCATCCAGGCATTTTTGAAGTGTTTGCTGTATTTTCATAAAACTGAGTCCTTTCTGTAGATGAAGTGAAAATTGTGCAGAGGAAAAAAGAAACCCCGGGAAAATATATCCCCCGGGGTTAAATTCATTTTTTGTAATTCGGTAAGAATTAGTTTGTGATGGTAAGCTCTGTCTCTTTGTCGAAGAAGTGAGCTTTCTCCATATCGAATGCGAATCTGATCGGATCACCGGTCTTAGCTGTTGTACGAGGATCAACTCGTGCTGTGATCTGAGTTCCGTCAACATCGAAGTACAGGAATACTTCGGCACCAAGAAGCTCGTAAACTTTAACTACGGAGTTCATCGGTTTGCTTGGGGATGTCTCAAGGAACATCTGAGAATCATGGATATCCTCAGGACGGATACCAAGAACAACTTTCTTTCCAACATAGCCTTTGTCTTTGAGAACTTTAGCTTTAGCTGCAGGAACAATAACCTCATGCTCGTTACCGATTGTAGCGATCATGTTACCGCCTTTTTCGGAGATAACAGCATCAAGGAAGTTCATCTGCGGAGATCCCATGAATCCTGCAACGAAGAGGTTGCCTGGTTTCTGATACAGGTTCTGTGGTGTATCAACCTGCTGAACAACACCGTCTTTCATAACGACGATTCTGGTACCAAGTGTCATAGCCTCTGTCTGGTCATGTGTTACATAGATGATTGTAGCACCAAGTCTCTGATGGATCTTGGAAATCTCGATACGCATCTGTACACGAAGTTTAGCATCCA
>ENA-ORNQ01002054-ORNQ01002054.1-human-gut-metagenome-genome-assembly--contig:-NODE-2054-length-14269-cov-3.593570_pt1 | contig 14269 bp, 15 predicted proteins | sample MGYA00242116_ERZ509024 | MGnify/ENA primary metagenome ERZ509024 (study PRJEB26280, sample SAMEA2338697) | human gut metagenome | biome: human gut; feature: human-associated habitat; material: faeces...
CCATGCCTTCTACCATGCGAAGCCGCGGCAGCGGATCGCGGCCGAGCCGGGCCAGAGCTCCGTCGTAGTATTCCAACAACCGTTCGGCCAGTCGGCGAGCCGCCGCTTGCTCGCCGCCTTCGCCCAACAACAGCGTCAACAGTTCCGTGTCGTCGAGCGACGCGGAACCCCGTGAAGTGAGTTTGTCGAGCAGTTGTTTCATGGGAGAGGTGAGTTGGGGACTGGTCCGCATCAGCGGCTTTCCCCGCCCAGCCGGAGCCGGTCGACTTTGTCGAGCAGTGCGGCGCAGGTTTCGTCGGAGAAGCTCTGCGAAACGGAGTAGGCTGCCTGCTGCTCCGCCTCCTTTTTCGACTCGCCGCTGCCGTGTCCCACCTCCATGTTGTCGATGAGCGCCGTCGAACGGAACAGCGGATGGTTCGCCGCCGAATTCTCCTGCCGGGTCGTACGGAAACGGATCGTGTGGTGGTTTTTCTGGCACCACTCGATCAGCCGGCTCTTGAAATCGTTCTCCGACTCGGTCAGTTCTTCGAGCGACATGCGCCCCAACGTCTTCAGGCGGTTGTCGCAATCGGCCATGACACGCTTCATCAAGCCCACGGCAGACTCCTCCACTGTGCCCGAACCGATAAGGATGGCCAGCAGTTCGGCATTGCTCAACACCGAAGCCCCCTTCTGCATCATCTTCTCGCGAGGGCGATCGTCTTCGGCCCATTGCTTGATATTCAGTTTCGCCGTCTCCATACGCTTATTTATAGAAATTCTTCTCGAAAGCCGAAAACTCATCCTTGCCGCGCACGCACCGCTGCCACCATGCACGGAGGAATCCCGTACCGTAGCCCATCAGTTGGACAAAAGAAGCCCCCACGGCCTGCACGCCGATTTTCAAACTGCGGTTGGCCACCGTGGCATCCGTGCAAATCAACAGGGCGAACAATAACAAGGGCAACAAGGGTATCCACGACAAGGCATGAAACACAGCCGCATGCTGCATCAAGCCCGGCATCTCTACAGCATATACGTAACGGTGGGTCATTTGGAAAATCCAGACCGAACCAACCCATCCTACAAGTGCGGCCAACAGTAGGCAGCATGCCCCCACGGTAAATACCATGGGCAACAGATGCACCAACTTCAGCGATTCCGGATATTTCTTGTACAGATTGATACGCGCAATACCGGAATTATGCACTTGCTTGAAAAACTTCTTCATGTCCGTGCGCCGCTTGTGCCACACCCAGGCATCGGGAAACAAACGGCAACTGCACCCGGCCTTGAATATCCGGATACTGAAATCAATGTCCTCGCCAAAACGCATTTTGGAAAAGCCTCCCAACCGGCGGTAGACTTCCGCCCGAACTCCCATGTTGAAGGAGCGCGGATAGAACTTATCCATTTTCTTCTTCCCTCCCCGGATGCCTCCCGTAGTGAAAAACGAGGTCATGGCATAGCTGATGGCCTTTTGCACGTCCGTGAAAGATTCATGTGCCCGGTCGGGACCGCCGAACGCATCGGCAGGCTCGCGCCGCAACTCGTCGTCTACGGCCTGCAAATATCCCGGCGGAAGCACGCAGTCCGAATCCAGCACTATCAGGTACTCGCCGCTGCTGCGTTCTGCCCCGTAATTACGGGTCTGGCCCGGCCCGGAGTTCGGCTTGTCATAATACTTCACCGACAGACGTCCGGCGTATTTCTCAACCACGTCGCGGCACGGACGGGAAGAACCGTCCTCCACCACAACCGTTTCAAAGTCCGTAAACGTCTGCCCGGTAAGGCTTTCCAACAGTTCATCCACCTCATCGGGACGATTGTAAACCGGTATAATCAGAGAATATTTCATTGTTTCAACTCACGCTACGAGAGACGAGCCCTCATTGGACATCCTATTTTCCAGACACCCCAAGCGGGATGCGCTTTGGCTTTGTCGAGCAAATGTAACAAAAAAAAGTGAACAACAAGGTGCAAAACACCTTATTATTCACTTTCCGTCATTAAAAACTAAAATATCTTCCGTTACTTCACGCGGCCCAAATACGAACCGTCACGAGTATCGACTTCTATCATCTCACCCTCGTTCACGAACAAAGGCACACGCACCGTTGCACCGGTCTCCACCGTGGCAGGCTTCAGAGTGTTGGTGGCCGTATCGCCTTTCAGTCCCGGTTCGGTATAAGTTACCTTCAGCACCACTTTGGTCGGCACATCGGCATAAAGCACAGTCTCAGTAGAAGCATCCGAAACCACATCTACGACTTCGCCTTCCTTCATGAAATCCACACCGTTAATCAGTTCTTTGGCGATAGGTATCTGCTCAAAAGTTTCCTGGTTCATGAAGATATAATCTTCGCCCTCCTGATAAAGATACTGGTAGGGACGACGTTCCACACGCACGTCTTCCAAGGCTTCGCCGATGTTGAAACGACGTTCGAGCACATAACCGTTGACTACGTCTTTCAACTTCGTACGCATGAAGGTATTGCCCTTACCCGGTTTCACATGCAGGAAATCGATACAGAAATACAACTTGCCATCCATACGAATGCAAGTACCTTTTTTAATGTCTTGAGCGTTAATCATAAAAATCTTGCTTTGTATTCTATTTTAAATGTATATAATTGATGCACACTTTCATTTGCGCTGCAAAGTTAATGGAAAAAAGAAAAAAAACACAAAAGTTTTGGTAGAAAATGACTTATCTCTTGCTTAATTTAAAAAAAGTGCCTAATTTTGCACCCCGAACCCGATAAGAAACAAATAAAAACAGAATATAACAATGAAAAGAACATTTCAACCCCACAACAGAAAGAGAAAGAACAAGCATGGTTTCCGTGAAAGAATGACTACGAAAAACGGTCGTAAGGTATTGGCTTCACGCCGTGCGAAAGGTCGCAAAAAACTTACCGTATCCGATGAAAGACATGGTAAATAAGTTGCGGACGTCTTTTTCCGAAAGAAATTGAAAGAAGTAAGGAAGCCCTTACTTCTTTTTTGTTTTTTATCCGTATCTTTAAATAAAACAGGCGTGGCCCGACATGGCCAAAACTTGAAAAACTTTGTTTTTCGTTTGCCTTTGCTCTCGCCTTTCACTATCTTTGTTCCCACAAATATACACAGGTACTCGCAATGACCATAAAAGAATTCTTCGGCAAACTGACCAGCAAAATCATTTGGGTGAATCTGCTGGCGATGTTCTTAATCATAGTAGCTATCGCTGTCGGCATCTGGATCGGACTGGAACGCTACACCATGCACGGGGTGGAAATCACCGTGCCGAACGTGAAAGGCATGCGTGTGTACGACGCACGCCAGACTTTGGAAAGGCAAGGGCTGGTGGCTGTTGTCACGGATTCCGGATACAACAAGACGCTGCCTTCCGGAACGGTGTTGGAACAGACTCCGGCCAACAACAGTCAAGTGAAACCCGGACGGGAAATCTACCTGACCATCAACACGACACGTACTCCCACCCTCCCGATGCCGGACATCGCCGACAACAGCTCCCTGCGCGAGGCGGAAGCGCGGTTGACGGCCATGGGATTCAAACTCAGCCCGTGTGAATACGTAGATGGCGAAAGAGATTGGGTGTACGGTGTGAAATACCGAGGAAAGAACATCTTCGGGGGCGACCGTATCCCTATTGATGCCGAACTGACCCTACAGGTAGGAAGCGGAAGCTTTGGCGACGATTCGCTCTACGTTTCCGGCGACGACTCTATTTCCGTTATGGAAGAAGAGCTTTATGACGAAGACCGGGATGTCACGGTTCCGGATGATTTTTAACGTACGTTCCTCCATGATACAATGAATACGGACTGTAACAACAAAGACAGGCTGCCATCGAACGGCATTCCGTTCACGGACGAAGAACCTGACGAAGAAGGCGTATCGGTGTATGAACACCACCGCCTGACAGCGGACAGCGGACAAAAGCCGATGAGAATAGACAAGTTCCTGATGGAACATCTGTACAATACGTCGCGCAACCGGCTGCAACGGGCTGCCGAGCAGGAATTCATCCTCGTAAACGGACGGCCGGTGAAAAGCAGCTATAAGGTGAAACCGCTCGATGAAATCGTCATTCTCCTGGACCGACCTAAATATGACAATGAAATCATCGCGGAAGACATTCCCCTCGACATCGTGTACGAAGACGAAGACCTGATGGTGGTGGACAAACCTGCGGGATTGGTGGTGCATCCCGGATGCGGAAATTATACCGGCACGCTGGTCAATGCCATCGCCTGGCATCTGAAGGACAATCCGGACTATGACCCGAACGACCCGACCGTGGGATTGGTACACCGCATAGACAAGGATACCTCCGGACTTCTCGTAGTGGCCAAAAATGCCGATGCCAAAACGCATCTGGGCAAACAGTTCTTCAACAAAACCACCAAAAGACTGTACAATGCCTTGGTCTGGGGAAACTTTCAGGAGGAAGAAGGACGTATCGAAGGCAACATCGCCCGCCACCCGAAAGACCGGATGCAGATGGCAGTCTTCCCGCCGGACAGCGAAATCGGGAAACATGCCGTCACCCACTACCGCGTACTGGAGAATTTCAATTATGTCACGCTCGTGGAATGCAGGCTGGAAACCGGACGTACCCATCAAATCCGAGCCCACATGAAACATATCGGCCATCCGCTTTTCAACGACGAACGTTATGGCGGAAACGAGATCCTGCGCGGCACACAATTCAGTAAATACAAGCAATTCATACAAAACTGTTTTGCCGTATGTCCGCGTCAGGCACTCCATGCCCGGACGTTGGGATTCATACATCCGCGCAGCGGACAGGAGATGTATTTCACTTCGGAACTCCCGGCGGACATGACGGCACTATTGGAACGGTGGCGCAGTTACACCGCGCACAGGGATATGGAATAAACAGAAACATAAGCTTATTATAATATCAGCAAAAAATGAAAAAAACAATCGCGATTGTAGCCGGAGGGGATTCCTCCGAACACGACGTTTCCCTTCGGAGCACCGAAGGTATCTATTCCTTTCTCGACAAGGAAAGATATGAAGTTTATATCATTGAAATCAAAGGTATGACATGGGAGGCTCATCTGAAAGGCGGGAGCCGTTCGAACGTGGACCGCAACGATTTCAGCTTCATGGAAGGCGGCAAGCGTATCCGGCCTGATTTCGCCTACATCACCATACATGGCACTCCGGGTGAGAACGGTATCCTGCAAGGATATTTCGACCTCATCCATCTGCCTTACTCCACATCGGACGTGCTCGTGGAGGCCATGACGTTCAATAAATTCACCCTGAACCAGTACCTGAAAGGATTCGGTGTCAGCGTCAGCGAAAGCCTCATCGTCCGTAAAGGGTTCGAGCATTTGGTCACCGATGACGAAATCATAGAAAAAATAGGTTTGCCCTGCTTCGTGAAGCCCAATGCGGGCGGTTCCAGTTTCGGTGTGACGAAAGTGAAAAGCGCCGACCAGATACACGAAGCCATTCTGAAAGCCATGCGCGAAAGCGATGAAGTAATGGTGGAAGCGTTCATGGAAGGAACAGAAATCAGCCAGGGGTGCTACAAGACGCAAGAGAAAGAAGTGGTGCTTCCCGCCACCGAAGTGGTGAGCGACAACGAGTTTTTCGATTACAACGCCAAGTACAACGGACAGGTCAGGGAAATCACGCCGGCACGCCTGAAAGAAGAAACCGCCGAACGCGTAAGCCTCATCACCTCCATGATATATGACATATTGGGATGTAACGGAATCATCCGGGTGGACTATATCATCACGCACACCACCGACGAAAACGGCAAAGAGAGAGAACGAATCAACATGTTGGAAGTCAACACCACACCGGGCATGACCGCCACCAGTTTCATTCCCCAACAGGTACGGGCTGCCGGAATGGACATGAAAGACGTGTTGACCGACATCATCGAAAACAAACTGTCATAACAAACCTTACAGCTTATGCGTACGCCTGAAGAATTCGACGAAATCCGTCCATACGACCCGGAAGAGCTTCCGGCCATATTTGAAGAACTGATAGCCGACCCGGAATTCCGCGCCGCCGCCGAACAGGTATTGCCCGAAGTGCCTTATGAAGAGGCTTGCAACCGTCTGCGCCGTTGCCGGACCAATCTGGAAGTGCAACAAACCTTCTTTTATCCCTTGCTTCACGGCATTGTCGACCGATGCAGCGACGGATTGGTGCTGGAGAACAGCCAGTCGGTAGACAAACGTGTACCGCATACTTTCATCACCAACCACCGCGACATTGTGATGGACTCGGCTTTCCTTTCCATCAGTCTGTTGGACAACGGTTTCGGCAACACAATGGAAATTGCCATAGGCGACAACCTGTTGATACGCCCTTGGATTAAAAAACTGGTAAGGGTGGACAAGGCCTTCATCGTACAACGCTCTGTAAGCCTGCGTCAAATGCTGGCTTCCAGCACACGGCTAAGCCGCTACATGCACTACGCCATCGCCACGAAACATGAGAACATCTGGATTGCCCAACGGGAAGGACGCGCCAAGGATTCAAACGACCGCACGCAAGATTCCATCCTCAAAATGATGGCCATGGGGGGAGAAGGAAGCATCATCGACCGCCTGAAGCAGTTGAATCTCGTACCGACCGCGCTTTCATACGAATACGACCCTTGTGATTATTTGAAAGCACAGGAATTCCAACAGAAGCGCGACATCGAAGGGTTCAAGAAAAACCCGAAAGATGATCTGGTAAACATGCAGACCGGGATTTTCGGGTACAAAGGGCGGATATGCTTCCGCGTGGCCGGCCCGCTGAACGATTGGCTGGACACATTGCCCGCTGATATGCCCAAGACGGAACTGTTCACGGCCGTGGCATCTCGTATCGACAAGGAGATTCACCGCAATTACAAGTTATACGCCGGGAACTATGTGGCTGCCGACTTGCTACGGGGCACACAAGAGTTTGCGGCACATTACACTTCTGAAGAGAAAACGCGTTTTGAAGCTTACCTCGAAAGCCGTCTGGAAAAAGTAACCTTACCCAACCCAGACACGGCCTTCTTACGCGAACGCTTGCTCACGATGTACGCCAATCCGGTATTTAACTATATGGCAGCCCGTCAGGAATAAAGATATGAAAAGGCATTTGAGGTTAAAAACAGACTTTCCGCTTTTCCGGTTCTTGCCGGAAAGGTGGACAGCCTGTCTGTTTCTTATAGGTTACCTGTGCTGCACGGCATGCGGTGACGATGAGGAAGACGGATATGTATATCCCTCGCTTCTGACTGAATTCGTTGAAGTCTATACGGACGCGAAAGGCAACGGCACACAATTTGTCACCGACAACGGTAAGATATATGCCATCAACAGCCCGATACAAGGTTTACAGCCTGACGCTGCCTACCGTCTCGTATGCGGCTACGAAGTGACAGCCGACTACCAAGAAGGGCACCCTGTGGCTAAAATCTATACGGTCGAGACGGTTAACCTCTTGAAGCAGAAAGAAGAACCGTCGGATACTGATGACCCGTTGGCTGTCGCCAGTATCTGGAATGGCGGAATTTACCTCAACCTTCACCTCATGCCCAAGACACAAGGCGGTACGCAGGAATGGGGATACCGCACGGATTCCACCCGCTCTTCCCATACCGGAACTGTTTACCACTTGTCACTTTATCACCGGCAGCCCGGCGACCCGTATTCATATTCCACCACGGTATATGCCAGCCTCCCCCTTCTTCCTCTCGGCCTACAAGAAGGTGACAGCATCGCATTCACGATTCTGACTTTCGACGGACGGAAGACGTGGCGGTTCGGCTTTTAGCACTTCACGCCCAAATAATCCTTATAAAGAGAGCTTTCCTTAGTATTCTTTTCAACCTGACCGGCAAACAGGAATATACACCGCTTGCCGGTCAGATGGGTGAGGGTTATAATGCCTCCAGCATTCGTTTAAGCACTACTGTGGCTGAAATCTCACGATTGGCAGCTTCGGGGATGACCAACGATTGCGGGCTTTCTATCACATCGTCCGTCACAATCATATTGCGGCGCACGGGCAGACAATGCATGAAGAAAGCGTTGTTCGTCACAGCCATGTGAGCAGCATCCACCGTCCAACTCATGTCCTTGTTCAACACCTTTCCGTAGTCCGCCGGACGGGTCACACCGGGACAACTCCAGTTCTTGGCGTAGATGAAGTCGGCCCCTTCGAAGGCTTTCAGTTGGTCGTACTCCACACGGGCGTCACCCACGAACTTCGGATCGAGGTCATAGCCTTCGGGATGCGTCACAACGAAATCCACGTCTGCGGCGTTCATCCATTGGGCGAAACTGTTGGGTACGGCCTGAGGCAACGCCTTGGGATGAGGTGCCCACGAAAGCACCACCTTGGGGCGCGCCGTCCGTTTGTACTCTTCGATGGTAATCAAATCGGCAAAACTCTGCAAGGGATGCACCGTGGCGCTCTCCATAAAGAACACGGGCTTGCCAGAGTAACGGATAAATTGGTTCAGTATCTTTTCCTCATAATCGTCCTTACGGCTTTCGAAGGTGGCAAACGAACGTACTCCGATAAGGTCGCAATAGCATCCCATCACGGGAATGGCTTCCAACAAATGTTCGCTCTTGTCGCCATCCATAATCACGCCACGCTCCGTCTCCAGTTTCCATGCCCCTTGGTTCACGTCGAGCACGATGACGTTCATGCCAAGATTCATGGCAGCCTTTTGCGTACTCAACCGTGTGCGCAGGCTGTTGTTGAAGAAGATGAGGAGGGCAGTCTTGTTCCTCCCCAGTTCCTGATATTGAAAACGATTATTCTTTACCTCGAAAGCCTCGCGCAAGGCGGCTTTCAAATCGCCTAAGTCTTCTACGTTTTGAAATACTCTCATAAGATTGTTGTTTAATGATTGATAATCGGACTACTTCGGGCGTACCTGTCCATCGCCCTGCACGAACCATTTGTAGGTCGTGATTTCTTCCAACGCCATCGGGCCGCGGGCATGCAGTTTCTGGGTGCTGATGCCTATCTCGGCTCCAAGTCCGAACTGAGCCCCGTCGGTAAAAGAGGTCGGCGCATTAGCATACACGCAGGCGGCATCCACCAACTGCAAGAACTTTTCGGTTGCATCGGCGTTCTCGGTAATGATACACTCGCTATGTCCCGAACCGAAACGGGCGATATGGGCCAGCGCCTCGTCCAAAGAGTCCACCGTCTTCACGGCCATTTTGTAATCCATAAACTCAGTGCCGAAATGTTTCTCCGTAGCCGCTTCCAACAGGTCCGCCGGATAATGCCCCTGTAGGGCAGTCAAGGCGCGGCTGTCGGCATAAATGCGCACACGGCTCTCCTGCAACGGAGCGCACAATTGCGGCAGGTCGGACAAACGGGAGGCATGAATCAGCACGCTATCCAACGCATTGCATACGCTCACCCGGCGCGTTTTGGCATTGTTGACAATAGCAGCACCTTTCCGCACATCCCCATCCACGTCAAAATAAGCATGGCAAACTCCGGCTCCGGTCTCTATGACCGGAATACGGGCATTCTCGCGCACATATTGAATCAAAGCACTGCTGCCGCGCGGAATCAGCAAATCCACATAACCGCGTGCCTGCAACAAAGCCGCCGTGGCCTCACGTTCGGCCGGTAATAAGACGACGATGTCCGGATTCACACCGAAACGCTCCAATACGCCGTGGATTACTTTCACAATGGCACGGTTGGAAAAGTCGGCGTCGCTTCCGCCCTTCAGCACGCAGGCACTCCCGGCCTTGAGGCAAAGCGAAAAGACATCGAAGCTCACGTTGGGGCGTGCCTCATAAATCACCCCTATCACGCCGAACGGCACACTCACCCGTTTCAAGTCCAATCCGTTGGGCAATACGGTATGTTTCAGCACCCTTCCCAAAGGAGAAGGCAAATCCGCCACATGACGCGTGTCAGCGGCAATACCTTCCAAACGCGCCGATGTAAGTTTCAGGCGGTCGTACATCGGGTTGTCGGGAGACATGCGCTCCAAATCGCGCGCATTCTCCGACAGGATGTATTCCGACTGTGCCAAAGCTTCATCCGCTACCGCACGCAGTATCTCATCCACACGTTCTACCGGCAACTGCAGCAACTCGCGACCGGCCGCTCTTGCCCGTTCAAACAGAGAAGTCAAATCCATAGTTTTCCTTTTATTATTGTTTTCATTGATTTTCACCTACACGGTTCCACGTCCGGCACCGAGCATACAAGCCTCATACCTGTATCGGGAAGCACGGGCTTATTCCAAATATAAATAATCATAATGCACCAAAGGCTTACAGTCGTGCTGCCCGATGACCCGGGCGGCTTCCTCGCAGCTATATGCCACACGCCCCACTCCCAGATTCTGCCCCTCGGGCGACATGATACGTACCAGGTCACCTTTTTCAAAATCGCCTTCCACATGCGTGACCCCTACCGGCAGGATACTCACGGCACGGTCGCCGCACACGGCTTCCACCGCCTTGGCGTTCAGGTAAACCTTCCCTTTCGTGAACCCTGTGCTGTGAGCCACCCATTTCTTCACGCTCGACACATTGCCTTCACGCGGAGCAAAACGGGTGCCCACCCGGCTTCCAGGACGTAAAACCAAGTCCGTAAGCACGTCATCACATTTGCCGTTGGCAATGATGACTTCGATGCCTTCGTCGGCCACCTTGCGGGCTATGGAACATTTAGTCATCATCCCGCCGCGTCCGAAACCGGATTTCTCCGTACGGATATACTCCTGCAAATCCCGTTCCGGTTCCACCTCACGGATGACCTCCACGCCCGGTTCGCCGGGAAGGCCGTTGTATATGCCATCCACATTGCTCAATATGATTAAAGCCTGCACATCCATCATCGTGGCAATCAAACCGGACAGTTCGTCGTTATCCGTAAACATCAGCTCCGTCACGCTGACGGTGTCATTCTCGTTCACAATCGGGATGACTCCATTTTCCAACATCACCATCATACAGTTCCGTTGGTTCAGGTAATGGCGGCGCGTACTGAAACTCTCTTTCATCGTCAGCACCTGCCCCACCGGCAAGCGGTGCTCGCGGAACAGTTCGTAATAGCGGTTGATGAGCTTGGCCTGCCCCACTGCGGAAAACAGTTGCCGCTGGTCCACGCTGTCCATCTTGCGCGAGACGGCCTCTTTCAGCTCGCCTCTCCCGCTGGCCACGGCACCGGAAGAAATCAATATGACTTCGATACCGTTTTCCCGCAATTCGGCAATCTGGTCCACCAAAGCCGACATGCGTGTCACGTCCAAAGCCCCGTCCTTACGGGTCAGAACGTTACTTCCTATCTTGACGGCTATGCGTTTATATTGTTGTGACATAAAGACACTCCTTTCCTTATTTCTTCACCGAAGCCCTCAATCCTTTGATGACGCTTTGGGTGAACCCAGCCTCCTCCATCGCATTCAGCCCACGGATGGTCAAGCCTCCGGGAGTCGTCACCTTATCAATCTCCATTTCCGGATGCAAGCCTCCGGCCGTTAACAAATCCACGGCCCCTTTCATGGTCTGCATGATGACGCGCTGCGCATCCTTGGCATAAAAGCCCAATTCCACACCACCTTCGGTAGCCGCACGGATGTAACGCATCACGTAAGCTATGCCACAGGAAGCCAAAGCCATTCCCGCGTCCATCAAGCGTTCCTCAACCAACATGGCATCACCCATCTCCTTAAACATCGCCAGCATTTGGGCGTCCAATTCCGGCGTGGAACAAACGGAAGTCATAAAAGTCATACCGCTCATAACTGCAATGGCCGTATTCGGTATCAAATAGTACACTCCGGGGTATTCTCCGTCACCACGATCCAAATAAGTACAAAGTTGCGCCGTGCCAATCCCACCTGCCATAGAGGCTATCGCCTGATTGTCATAATCCAAACCACCTTTGATTTCCTCTATCACCTCTTGTATCTTCCAAGGTTTCACAGCTAATATAACCACATCAGCCCCTGTCACCGCCTGGGAATTCTCACAAGTGATGTTCAACTCCGGAAACTCAACCTTCAACACCTCCAACTTACCCCGACTGGGATTGGACACCGTAATATCCGATGTCTTGACCAAGCTTCCCTTTGCCAAACCACGGGCAACGGCTCCTCCCATATTGCCCGCACCGATAATTGCAATCTTCATTGTCACTCTCCTCCTTAAAAGCAGACAAACCGGTCTCCGACATACGCCTGCGACCGGTTTATCTCCGCTTGATTATTCATTAATTATTCACTACACGTTCCAACCGCTTCAAGAAATCAGCCGCTTCCGCCTCACTCAGACAAAGCGGCGGCAAGAGCCTCAGCACGTTCGTGCCGCTGCATCCCGTGAAGCAATGCTCCTCAAAGAGCAACTTGTTCCTGATTTCCTTGTAAGGCACGTCCAACTCCACGCCTATCATCAGGCCGCGCCCTCTGACATCCACCACATGAGGCAGGCGCAAAGCCTTTATGCCTTCCATCAGGAAATTTCCGACCTTGGCGGCATTTTCCACCAGATGCTCCTCTTCCATGATGTCCAACACGGCCAAGGCGGCGGCACAAGCCAAATGGTTTCCACCGAAAGTCGTGCCCAACTGGCCGTACACCGGAGTGAATTTGGGCGAAATCAGCACCGCTCCCATGGGGAAACCGTTGCCGATGGCGAGCTGATTCTGATTGACGCAGGTGCGCAGTGGCAGTGGTATAACGGGGATATTTCCCGCACCTTCCCCGTCAACGGCAAATTTACGGAGCGGCAGAAGCTGGTCTACAATATCGTTCTGGAGGGACAGCGGAGAGTCATTGATGCCATTCGTCCCGGTGTGCAGTTCAGTAGTCTGAATGAATTGCTGAAGGAATATTATTTTACGGCATTAAAGGAAATCGGCTTGGTGGAAACCAGAGAGGATGTAGCGAAATATTATTACCATGGCGTGAGCCATTACCTTGGTGCGGAAACGCATGATATCGGCAGATACGGCGACCGTGTACTGGAGCCGGGTATGGTGCTGACGGTAGAGCCCGGACTGTATATCGAGGAATGGGAAATCGGGATTCGGATTGAGGATGATGTTCTGGTGACTGCGGAGGGCAATGAGGTGATGACTGCCGCTATGCTGAAAACAGTGGACGAGATCGAAGCCTTTATGGCGAAGGAATAAGAAATGACGGAGTTTAAGGAAACAGATTTATATGAGCCGATTCGCGCGTTTCTGGAGGAAGAAGGCTATCAGGTGCAGGCAGAGGTGAAGCACTGCGATATTGCTGCCGAGAAGAACGGCAGACTGGTTGTGGTGGAACTGAAAAGGGCCTTTGGGCTGAAGCTAGTTTATCAGGGCTTGGAGAGGCAAAGCCTGACGGATGAGGTTTTTGTGGCAATCCCTCGTCCGAAAAAGGGCGCAAGAGAAAAGGCGTGGCAGGACATGCTGCGTCTGCTGAAGCGTCTGGAATTGGGACTGCTGACTGTTGCGCTGGACAGCCCGTTGAAAACGGTGGACGTGGTACTGACACCTGCGGACAGCATGATTCGTAAGAATAAGCGAAAAAAGGAGCAGCTGCAGGCGGAGCTGGAAGGCAGACAGCTAGATGCAAATATCGGCGGCATGACAAGACGAAAAATTATCACTGCCTATCGGGAAAGGGTCATCCGTCTGGCGTGTATTCTGGAGCGAGAAGGGGAAATTTCTCTGGCGGAGCTGCGCGCAAGGGGCTTAGAAGAGCTGGCTGCGCTTCTCAGCCGCAATTATGAGAAATGGTTTGTGCGCGTGGAAAAGGGCGTTTATGCCCTTTCGGAAAAAGGAAAAACCGAATTGAAACGGGCGGATTATGCGAAGGTGGCTGCATATTACAGGCAGGAACAGCTTGGAAGAAATGAGGAAACGATATGAAAATATGGACAAAGCGAATTCTTCTTTTTCTAATCTGCATGGGGGTTGCCGGCTGTCTGGCGGTGGTCTGGCTGAGTGCCTATGTGAAAAGCGAAACGGCGGCGCGTATTCTTTCAGCGGAGGAAGCGGCAAAGCAGGCTGCGGATTGTATTCTGGTGCTGGGATGCGGTGTGCGTCCTGATGGGACACCGAGCCTGATGCTGACCGACCGACTGGAAACAGGCATTGCGCTTTATCGGGCAGGCGCGGCGGAAAAGCTTCTGATGAGTGGTGATCATGGCACAGAGGACTATGATGAAGTAAATACCATGAAGCGGATTGCGAAGGAAAGCGGCGTGCCTTCCGCAGATATTTTCATGGACCATGCAGGCTTTTCCACCTATGACAGCGTCTA
>ENA-ORNQ01002059-ORNQ01002059.1-human-gut-metagenome-genome-assembly--contig:-NODE-2059-length-14237-cov-3.266535_pt1 | contig 14237 bp, 11 predicted proteins | sample MGYA00242116_ERZ509024 | MGnify/ENA primary metagenome ERZ509024 (study PRJEB26280, sample SAMEA2338697) | human gut metagenome | biome: human gut; feature: human-associated habitat; material: faeces...
ATTTTGTGGAAGCGTCAGCATCAGAACAAACAATAAGTGAGGAAGCGACTGAAGGTTCACACACATACAGCATGTCAGCAGGAAAGACATATTATTTTTATGTAAGCGGATCAAAGGCATGTGTATATGCTATTTCATTAGAAAAGGGTACACCTGATTTGGACTGGTCAAAGGTTGAATCACCTGTACTTGAGACACCTGTAGTTGATGGTTCAAAGGTAAGCGTAGGCTGGAATGCACCACTTGGTGATGACGGCGGCGAGCAGCTTGTTGTAAATATGTACAGCGGCGAAAAGGTTGTTGATTCAAAGATTATTAAAGGTTCTAACAGCAAAGGAACAGCAGAGTTTAATCCTACAGCAACAGGCGACTATACTTTCAAGGCTGTTTTATCAAGATCTGGAGAAAAAGATAAAGAGAGTAATGAAGTTAAGGCAGAAGGATTTGTTCTTCCTTTAGCAGCACCTTCAAATCTTTTTGCAACAAGCAAGGGAAATGGAAAGATGCTTATCGAATGGGATGCAGTTCCAGAAGCTGACAGCTATGAAGTTTCATATAGTACAGATGGCACAACATATTCTGAAGCTGTTACAGCAACAGATACAAAGCAGCTTTTAAGTGGTCTTACAGTTGGAACAGAATATACATTCAAGGTTGTTGCAGTAAGAAATAATCCGGCTACAAAAAAGGAAGCTATAGTTAAGGGAACAGCAACAGCCGATGAAATAAGAAAATGGGGTTCTGTTACATATGGTAATGGACATGAAGATGGTAAAGATACATCAAAGGATAGTATTACAGGTTCAGCACTTGATGGAAGTGTAACAATCAAGAGTGCAAGTGGAAAGATTGTTCCTGATTCATATGACGGATTGACATTCTATTATACAGAAATTCCTACAACAGAAAATTTCATACTTAGAGCAAAGGTTAAAGTAAATTCATGGAAACTTTCTAATGGTCAGGAAGGTTTCGGCCTTATGGCAACTGACAGATTAGGTGGTTCAGGCTGGAACAACCAGTATATGGCTATTGCATCAAAGGTAGAATATTATTGGGATGCAGAGGAAAACAGAGTATCAACAGATGATACCCTTGATAAGGTAACACACAAGCTCGGTATTGGATCTATTGAAAAGAAAGGCTTAACAACAGATAATATTAAAGATATTGAAGCAAATAAGACAGCTGTAATTAAGGCAAACTTTACTTCAAAAACGACACCTCTGGAACTTAGATATCCAGATTATAAGAATGTTATTGGAAATGCACAGGAAGAAGTAAGAGGAACAGTAGGTGATGCAATTACTGAGATGTATATGACAATACAGAAGAATAATACAGGTTATTTCATCACATACGAATCGGTAGATGGTTCATACAAGACAACTAAGAAATATTATAATCCTAAGGCACTTGAATATCTTGATTCAGAGAATGTATATGCAGGTTTCTTTGCAGCAAGAAATGCAAATGTTACATTCTCAGATATTTCAATAACAACTTCTAATCCGGCTACAGATCCGGCACCAGAAGAAAGACCTATAGAACTTATTGCAGTTAATACAAAAGTACAGTCTCCATCAGCAACAGGTACACCAGATTACACATTTGCATTTACGGCAAATTGTGATGGTAAATTAAGTATTGCAGATAAAGATGGTAACTTCATTGCAGAAGATGTAGAAGTTAAGGCAAAGACAGCAGTTAATGCCGCTAACGTGGTTCTTAATAAGGGTAAGAATGATTTTAAGCTTTACTTTACACCAGCAGAGGGATATATTCCTGGCGAATATATGGCGATGCAATCATATGAAACAAAAGAAATAGATTTCACAGTAACATATAAGACTATTGGTGAGGCAGGACAGTCAATCTGGGTTGCACCAGATGCAAAGGGTTCAGGAAGCAAGGAAGACCCAATGAGTATTTATGATGCTGTTAAATATGTTCAGCCTTCACAGCAGATTGTACTTATGGAAGGTACATACAAACTTGAAAGTTCATTAAAGATAGCAAGAGGTATTAATGGTACAGCAGAAAACATGATTTACATGGTTGCCGATCCAGCTGCAACAACAAGACCGGTTCTTGATTTTCAGGAACTTTCAACAGGTATGATTATCGGTGGCGACTACTGGTACTTCAAGGGATTTGATGTTACAAGATCAGCAAATGCCCAGAAGGGTATTCAAGTATCAGGAAATCATAACACATTAGACCAGATTAATGCTTATCACAATGGTAATACTGGTATTCAGATAAGCCGTCTTAATTCAACAGATGAATATGAGAACTGGCCTTCATACAACCTCATTCTTAACTGTACATCATATGGAAACGCAGATGCAGGTTATGAAGATGCCGATGGTTTTGCAGCTAAGCTTACAGTAGGTGACGGAAACGTATTTGATGGTTGTATAGCACATCACAACGCTGATGATGGTTGGGATTTATTCGCAAAAGTTCAGACAGGTTCAATCGGTGTTGTAACAATTAAGAACAGTATAGCATATGCTAACGGATACCTTGAAGATGGTACAGATGCAGGCAACGGTAACGGTTTCAAGATGGGTGGCGACAGCATGCCGGGTGCTCATGTTCTTGATAACTGTATATCATTCTGCAACAAGGCTAAGGGTATTGATTCTAACTCTTGTCCTGATATTAAGATTAAGAACAGCACATCCATTGATAATGAGTCATACAATGTTGCTCTTTACACAAAGACAGCAGAAAATACAGACTATGAAGCAACAGGAATTATTTCTTACAGAACAGGATTTGATTCAGATACAGTTGCAAGAACAGCAGGACTTAATGTTAAGGAAGACCTTGAACCTAAGGGAACACAGGATATTAAGAAGATTTACAAGACAACGAACTATTTCTGGGATACAGCATCTAAGACATCTGTTAATTCAGAAGGTGCAACAGTATCAACAGACTGGTTCAAGTCATTGGATTACTCAGCAATTCTTGACGGAGTTAAGTCAGTAGGCACAATTACAAGAAATGCAGATGGCACAATCGCACTCGGAGATGTATTTGCACTTACAGATAAAGCTCCTGCAGGTGTTGGTGCAGATTTCTCACATGATAAATTGACAGCATCAGTTAGTCCTGTTATTGGTGAGTCAGTTACTACAGGTGATACATCAAATATTGCATTTCTCTTAGCATTATTCTTAATGAGTGGAGCAGCTATTGCAGCAGTTTGCATTTATGACAGAAAAAGAAGAATTGTAAAATAATAAAATGATTTATTAATAAAATAAATCAATATTGAAAAGGCACGGGCGTAAGCTTGTGCCTTTTCTTCACTTTCAGTGACATTTTCGGCGTGCATACAGTTTATTGGCATCATTGCAGTATGCGGTGTCGCACTACGTTGTTATTTACAATAAAATTTATAAATGGTATAATAATTTAAAATGTTTTTGTTTGATGGAGATTATTATGAAGAGCAAGGGCAGAAATCAGATTTATAAATTGTCGGGAAAACTGAAGTCATATATTATGTGGCCGCTATATGTAGGCATAATACTTTTAATTGTCACTGTTGTTATGTATGTCAAAGATACATCATGTGGTAATATTATGCTGGGTTTTGTCATGCTTTATGCAGTTGTTTACGGGATTATGATTTTTTATCTCAGACCCGGAATTATGCATGAGATGATAGAATTCTCTTCTAATTATTCACAGGTACAGCATCAGCTTTTATACGAACTCAGTGTTCCGTATTGCCTGCTTGACAATAACGGACGTGTTCTGTGGATGAACAGAATTATGATGGAAAAAACTGATAAAAAGAAAGATTTTCGAAAAAATATACAAAGCATTTTTCCACAGATTAAGCCGGAAGTATTTCCGACAGGAGAAGATGCGAAAGAGATGCGTCTTGCATATAATGGCAGGGATTATCTTGTAGAGATGAAGCGGATTGCTGTTGATGCACTTACGCAGCAGGTTGATATAATTGAGACAGAACAGAATAATTCGTTTATTGCGATGTATATGTTTGATGAGACAGATATTAACATGTATATCCAGAAAATAAAGGATGAGCGTTTTGTTGTTGGACTTATTTATATTGATAATTATGAGGAAGCACTTGAAAGTATAGATGATGTCAGACGTTCATTATTTATAGGTCTTATAGATAAGAGAGTTAATAAGTATTTTGCGTGTGGTTCTGCGATAGTAAGAAAGATGGAAAAAGACAAATATCTTGCTATTTTCAGATATAAGTATTTAGAGAAACTTATGTCAGACAGATTCAGTTTACTCGAAGATATCAAGAGCGTAAAAATCGGCAATGAAATGACACTTACATTAAGTATCGGTGTTGGCACAGGTGCAAGTGATTATGCAAAAAATTATGATGTTGCGAAATCAGCCATGGATCTTGCACTTGGACGAGGCGGAGACCAGGCTGTTGTTAAAGATGGCGAGAAGACACTTTACTATGGCGGTAAGAGCCAGCAGATGGAAAAAAATACAAGAGTAAAGGTGCGTGTAAAAGCACATGCATTAAGACAGATTCTTGAACCGACGCAGACGGTCCTTATAATGGGACATAAACTTGCAGATATAGATGCATTTGGTTCGGCGATTGGTATATATGTAATATGCAGACGACTTGGCAAGAAAGCACACATTGTAATTAATGATGTGACAAGCAGTGTTAAGCCATTTATGGACAGATTCATTAACAATGATGATTATCCTAGAGATATGTTCCTTTTGAAAGAAGAAGCACCGGAATATGTAGATTCACAGACTGCAGTTATTGTTGTTGATGTTAACAAGGCTAAGATGACAGAGTGTCCGGCTCTTCTTGATATATGCAGGACGATAATCGTATTTGACCATCACAGGCAGTCAAGCGAGCCTATTACAGGGGCAGTCTTGTCATATGTTGACCCATATGCTTCATCAGCGGCTGAGATGATTACTGAGATGATTCAGTATGTTGAGGATGGTGTGAAAATAAAGGCGTTTGAAGCCGATGCACTGTATGCCGGAATCAATATAGACACGAATGGATTTAATAATAAGTCAGGTCCGAGAACATTTGAGGCAGCAGCATTTCTTAGGAGACATGGTGCTGATGTCACAAGAGTAAGAAAGATGCTTCGTACTGATATGGCAGAATACAGGGCAGTTGCACAGGCGGTAAGCAAGGCAACAGTATACAGGGATGCATTTGCCATAACAGTATTTGACGGTGAAGGAGTTGAAAGTCCGACGATAGGCGGTGCCAAAGCTGCAAACCAGCTGCTTGACATATCAGGAATAAAAGCATCATTTGTAATAACAGCCTACAATAATATTATATATATAAGTGCACGTTCTATTGATGAGGTAAATGTACAGCTTGTCATGGAAAAATTAGGCGGAGGCGGACATATGACAATCGCCGGTGCACAGCTTACGGATTGTACTGTTGACCAGGCAGTCCAGACAATAAAAGTTACATTGGATTCGATGATACAGGAAGGAGAAATATAATGGAAGTTATTTTATTACAGGACGTTAAGTCATTAGGTAAAAAAGGACAGATAGTAAAGATTAATGATGGTTATGCGAGAAATTATGTGTTGCCTAAGAAGCTCGGACTTGAGGCAAATGCAAAAAATCTCAATGATTTAAAACTTGAAAAAGCAAGACAGGCCAAACATGAAGCAGAGGAGCTTGCAGCTGCTAAGGAACTGGCAGTAAAGGTGGAAGCACAGCCTGTTAAAGTTACGATAAAAACAGGTGAAGGCGGAAGAACATTTGGGGCAGTTTCATCAAAAGAAATCTCTGTTGCTGCAAAAGAACAGCTGGGACTTGATATAGATAAGAAAAAGATGAAGCTTGAGGAATCAATCAAGACACTTGGAACATATGAAGTACCTGTTAAGCTTCATAAGGATGTAACTGCGAAATTAAGAGTCGTAGTAGGAGAAAGTAAGTAATGGAAGATGTGGCAATCACCAGAATTATGCCTAACAGCCTTGAGGCAGAGCAGTCTGTAGTAGGCTCCATGATTATGGACAAGCAGGCGATTATAACTGCCGGTGAAATGCTTGTGGCTGATGATTTTTACCATAACCAGTATGGTGTCATGTTTCAGACCATGGTTGACATGAATAATGAGGGCAGACCTGTTGATATTGTAACATTGCAGGAACGCCTCAAGGAAAAAAATGTATCCGCAGAAGTTTACAGCCTTGAATTTATAAGAGATTTGCTGGCAGCAGTTCCAACATCTGCAAATATACGTCAATATGCAGGAATAGTTAAGGATAAATCAATTCTTCGTAATATAATCCGTGTTAATGATTCAATTGCTAATGATTGTTATGCCGGAACGCAAAAAACAGAAGATATACTTGCGGATACAGAAAAAAAGATATTTGACCTTGTAAAAAATAAAGGAAATCATGAATATAAGCCTATTGATAAGGTTGTTCTTGAAGCACTTGATAAAATTTCATCTGCGGCAAAAAACAGAGGAGCGGTTACTGGTGTCCCGACAGGATTTAAAGATTTGGACGGATATCTTTCAGGACTTCAGCCATCGGATTTTGTACTTGTCGCGGCAAGACCTTCGATGGGTAAGACGGCATTCGTGTTAAATGTAGCAGAAAATGTCGCAATAAAACAAGGAATAACAACTGCAATATTTTCATTGGAAATGTCAAATGTTCAGCTTGTAAACAGAATGCTCAGTCTTGAATCTACAGTGGATGCTGATAAATTAAGAAAAGGACGTCTTGATTCGAGTGACTGGGGCAAATTGATAGAAGGTGCGGACAGTATTGCAAAGTCACATCTTATAATTGACGATACACCTGGTATTTCAATTTCAGAACTGCGTTCAAAGTGTAGAAAGTATAAGATGGAAAATGATCTCGGACTTGTCATAATTGATTACCTTCAGCTTATGAGTGGAAGCGGAAGACGAAGTGACAACAGACAGCAGGAAATTTCGGATATTTCAAGAGCTTTAAAGGCTCTTGCAAGAGAGTTGAATGTTCCGGTTGTCACACTTTCACAGCTTAGCCGAGCTGTTGAACAAAGACCCGATCACAGACCGATGCTTTCAGATTTGAGAGAGTCGGGAGCTATCGAGCAGGATGCGGATGTTGTAATGTTTCTTTACAGGGATGATTATTATAATAAAGATACAGATATAAAAGGAATTGCTGAGATAATTATTGCAAAGCAAAGAAACGGTCCAATCGGAACTGTTAAAATGGCATGGATTCCGGAGCAGACAAGATTTGCAGATTTACTTGACAGAGGTCAGAGAGTATAGATTATATAAAAAGATATACAACTAACAGAGGTTATATATAACTAACATAGACTTATAAAAAATCACAACGTATTAAGCGTTGTGATTTTTTCGTATGTACACAGCTGAATATCAACTGTATTATACAATCTACTGTGGATTTGGAGCGCCTACTGGACAGACAGAAGCACAAGCACCACAATCAACACATACATCAGCGTTGATTTCCATATGAGAAGCACCTTCACTGATTGCTTCTACAGGACAACCTGATACACAAGCACCACAGCTGATACATTCATCGTTAATTACATATGCCATAGTTATAATCCTCCTTAAAATGTTTGTTGACATGATTATACGATATTATGTGCAAAAATTCAACACTGAAACGCAATTTAACAGAGTATTATTAAAGATAAAAAGTATCAAAAATGTTTGAAAAATGGTTAAAATGGGAAAAATAACACAGCTTGACTTTTTTGTCTGTTACTATTATATTAGATGTACCAAAAATAAAATCAGGAGGTTTAGCAATGGCTAAGATTACTAAGGACACTACTATTGGTGAAGCTATACAGATTGATGCCGGAATAATTCCTATTCTTATGAGTGCTGGAATGCATTGCGTAGGATGTCCTTCATCAGCAGGTGAGACAATTGAAGAAGCAGCAATGGTTCATGGACTTGATTGTGAAGCATTGATGGAAGATATAACAGATTATTTAGAGTCTGTTGGCTAAAAATAACCCGGCTGCCTTATAACTTAATGTAAAGAATCTTAATTTACATTAAGCTTCAGACAGCCGGGAAAATTATATTATATTTTTACAATGGTCTGTATAGCATGCTTTTTAATAATACATTCATAATGTTCATCAAAAAATGTAAGGCTGCTTGCAGGCATATTTTCTTTATTACCATATTCGGATAGAATATTGCATGTCTTGTTAAAATCGCTGCTAGTGCATGTGATTTTTTCAATAACGAGGTAATATCTGTTATTTTTTTTATCTTTATATAAAGAATTCCTGTCAGAATATAAAGGATATACTACATGTGCAGCTGATTCAAAGTTTTCAAAATTATCAAAAGAATATATTCTTATAACAGGCTTGATAGTTTCTGTCTGTGCCGTATGTGAATTCTGCTTATCTGAAGATTCATCTTTACTATCAGGCAGAATGGCATCTTTTAGCGGAACAAAACTGTCATCAGTTGTTTTTTCAATATTCTTGTTAAGATATTCCTTTACTTTGCTGAACAGATTAATGACATCGTTTGCGGTCTTTGCGTCGGGAAGAACAACATCATCAGAATTATCATCTTCATCAAGTTCATCTGCAGCAGTAGGTGCAGGAGAGTTACCTGATATATTTTCAATAGTGTCAAAGTCATCAAAATCGTCATCGAAAGGATAAAATGAATCATTATCATCATCGTTATCAGATGAGAATCGTGAAAAGCGGGTATCCAGTTCTTCAGGGTCGTCAACTTTGGTGACTATAAGAACAATACATTCTGCTGACACAGGAATCGCCTCAATCATAAGAGGAATATCTTCGGCATCAAATCCTAATTCGGCAGAAGCCTGCTGCATCATATCTCTGAATAAAGCTTTTGCTTTGTCACTGCCATAAGCAAGTTCGCTTATTTTTAAATGTCTTGCGGCAAGGTCAGCTTTGTTGAGTGTACAGCGTATCTGGTTGTCATTTATCTTTTCAATCTTCATATAATCACTTCCAATCTGGCAATCCGTTCATACATATTTTTCTGGATTGGTTGTAAAATAATAATACCCATTTTTGATGGATATGTAAAGGTATTTGAGGCGTTAAAAAGTATTATTTACTAAAAATTTATATTTGTTATTGACTTTTTAAAATATTGTGGTAATATAATAACTGAACCAATTAGTATTGTAGAAAAGGAGGTTAATTAAATATCTGATAAGTATGAGATTATAAAGGTTCTTGCCAGGACCGGTCATTCTACGGTATATCTTGTAAGGCATAAGCTTCTTAATGTATACAGAGCTGCCAAGATAGTTATGAAGACTTGTGATGATTATGAGAGAATACTGCGGGAGGCTGATATGATTAAGAACCTCAAGTGTCCAGGCATACCGGTCGTATTTGACATTGAAGATAACAATGATAGTATCTGCATTATAGAAGAATATATTTCTGGTAAATCTTTGACGGAATATATAAGTGAGGCAGGATGCATTACCGTACATGATATGGCAGATATAGGCATCAGGGTTTGCGATATTATTTCATATCTCCACGAATGTGCAGGGATAGTTCATCTTGATATTAAGCCATCTAATATAATTATAAGAGATAATTCAGATGGGAAGCGGGAAGTATTCATTATTGACTTCGATAATTCAGATATGATTGATGGACGCCATGCCGGGCATGCAATGTATATAACAGCGGGCTATGCTGCACCAGAACAGTACGACGGTGATGGCAGTGTCAGGTCAGATATATATAGTATTGGAATTTTACTTTTGTATATGGCATCAAGTGGTCATGTACAGTCTTTTACGTCCGAAGCAGAATCGGTCTGCCGGTTGTATTCAAATTCAATTGGACCTGTTATAAGAAAGTGTATCAGGCACAATTCGATTCAAAGATATAAGTCCATAGCAGCATTACGAAAAGAGCTATGCAGTATATCGGATACCATGAATTACAAAAAAATAGCAAAATTTGATATTAGAAAGAAATTTTTAGGATTTTTTCGTGGAAAGAAATCTGTAATAGCGGATAAAAACAATACTGATAAGGTTTGTCATATATATGTATATGGTTTTATGCATAATTCGGGTGCTACACATTTCTGTCTTTGTTTTGCATCATTCTTAAAAAGAAAGAAACGGAATGTTATATGTATCAGGCATAATGACACATCAGATTACAGGGCAGTTACAGACAAGGGAACATTATGTAACGGTATATATACAATAGGAGCAGATAAGATTAAGGGAAAAGCCGGGATTGATATTATACCTGATTATAATGGCTGCATCACATATAATCTGTCAGGATATGGGTATATAATTCATGACTGCGGATGTATAGACGAGCACTGTAACAGTAGAAGAGGTGAATGTGCAGAAGGTGGAAAAGATGGCATTACTATATTTGTAGGCAATACGAATTACCGAAGAAATAATATGACAGCTATGGAAAGTGTAACAAGTGACAGCATTATTTTTATTAATCATATTGGCGGAAGAGAATTTTATGATTTCATAAGCAGTTATAAAGGTAAGTGCAGAATTTACCGTTTCCCATGTATATATGAATGGGATAGTGCTAATGAACTGTTTGAGGAGGAAGCAGATGAAATTATGGAAATTATTGAAAAATAATATACCACTCACATCTGCATTATTACATGGCAGCAGAATGCTGAAAGTCGGTGTGATTGGTGCAGGACGCGGAGTTGGGACAACACATTTTGCGTTGATGGCATCTAATTATTTTGCAAATGGTTTAGGTTATAAGACTGCTGTCGTAGAATGTAATGGTCATGGAGATTTTGTGAAATTATACGATGAGACAAAAAATATGGATGGAGACATGCGGTGTTTTTCATATAAAGGAATTGATTGTTGCATATGCCCGACGACAGATGAATTAGGGCAGCTGTATATGAAAAAATATGATGTGGTAATCTGCGATATGAATTATGAAGCAAAAGATAATATTGCCGAATTTTTAAGATGTGATGTACGTATAGTGGTCGGTTCCACTTCGGTATATAAACTGGGAAGATTGATAAGAGCTGTTGAAGGCTTTGAAGGTGCAGATTTTATGGTGGCAGTTTTTATGTCAGATAAAAAACAACTAAGAAAACTGACTAAAAATTACAATATAAAAGCTGTGGATATTCCGGTTGAGATAAATCCAATGAAAATGACATCAGAAACTCTTGAATGGTTTGCGTATTATCTTGGAATTACATAAAAGTTTAAAAGCACAAAAATATATATCACAACAAAAGGAATAAATAACCCATTGACGGGGCTGCTTCACTGATATAGGTGGGCAGCCTCACAAAAATTTAATCATATTAAAGAAATAGAAAGAATAAAAATGTAGTAAAAAATACTCCTGAAACTATATGGAGGGAGCAGGATTGAATTATAAAAAATTAGTTACAGCAATGAGCGTAATGACACTGGCGGCGGTGTATACAGCAGCATGTATTGCATTGCCAAGATTGGTGAAAAATCCGGGGCAGGGAATCCGGACACGTAAAGATGTATATAGTAATGCAGACGCAGAAAGTGAAGATACAGGAATAAAGATTGATTTTACAAAGAAAACAGTGGTGATTGACAGCGGACATGGCGGTATTGACCCGGGGAAGAAGAGCGATAATGGAATTCTTGAAAAGGATGTTAATCTTTCAATAGCAAAAAAACTGCAGAAAAAATTGATTGATACCGGATTTAATGTTGTAATGACGAGGGAAGATGAAAACGGTCTATACAGTGAAAATGATGATAATAAGAAAATTGCTGACATGAAGAAACGATGTCAGATTATAAAAGACAGTAAAGCGGATATAGTGGTAAGCATACATCAGAACAGCTTCCAGAGTCAGGATGTAAAGGGAGCACAGGTGTTTTATTATAAACACTCTGTAGAAGGTAAAAAGCTGGCAGAAATATTGCAGGCTTCTTTTAAGGAAAATCTTGATTCTGAAAATAAAAGAGTTGAAAAGGCAGACAGCACATATTATATGCTTGTACATACATCAGCTCCGACAGTAATTGCTGAGTGTGGATTTTTGTCAAATCCGACAGAGGCATCACTGCTAAACAGCAGCGAATACCAGCAGAAAATAGCTGAAGCTTTATATAAGGGAATAATAAATTATTTTTGTGATGAAAAGCATAATAATTGAAATATATAACAGCTGAATTGGGGTTTACACTCATATAAAACTCGGCTATAATATGTATACATTCTGAAAAGAGGATATGATTATGGATACTGTAATTAAAAAAATAATGCATGATGACAGTGATGATGACGACGATGATATCGTCGTTGTCATTCCAAAAAAGCCGGTTTTCACTGCTGAGACTGATACGGTCCCAGTAGTGAAAACCTTTGAGGTGTCGAGCGGTGATACGCTGCCGACACCAGAGGAGACACCGGGAACGCAGATCCCGAAAACTCCGAGTGACGAATTACCAAAGACAGGGGACTCCAGTCTGGCGCTGTATGCCTTCATGGCATCAGCGTTTGGACTGGTAGTTCTCATGGCAAGCAGCTTCATTGGCAGACATAACGCCGATGAGACTGCGAAAGAAGTTCCTGCGTATCCGCAAATGTGCTGCGGACCGCAGGAAACAAAAGAGACCGGAAAGGACGTGAGCGTAAAAGCTGCACGTTCTTCCGGAACAAAGATCGCACCGTCCCGTTTCGGGCTCCGGTGCAAGAGCTGCATCGAGATTGTTTTAGCCCTCACCCATCCCGGGTGGGGGCTTTTTGTATCTAAAAGCCGGTAAATAATAGGAAATAGAACCAAAAAGTGTTATCCGCAAAAAAATGGGCGATCGCGTTGGATTTTCGTGATAAATTTCGTATAATATAATTATAAGAAAAGAAAGGGGACAATCTATATGAGAAAACGACTGATCAAATCCCTCGCGATGCTCTGTATGACAACCTGCATGGCGTTATCCGCACAGTTTCCGGGTTACGCAGCATTAACATATGAAAATGAAAATTCCGTCTGCTATGTAACAAATCATCCGTATTATCAGGAGGTTTCCAAAATGGCTAAAACGGTTTCGGAAAAACTTCCGGAGGCGGAACGTGAGTTTTTATATCATGTCTGCATGGTGAGCGTCTTTGGTGCAAATTACAAAAACAGTAAGAGTGATTACCTGGGCGACCTGCTCTGCGTCCTGTCACCGTCGGAAGCTGAATCCATCCCTTCTTCCATATTCATAGACTACATCCAGACAGGTCTGGTTATGTGGCCCAATGGACGACAGGAAGTCAGGACGGTCACTCCGGTTCCTTTAAATAAAGACGGGATCAATGAGACAAATTATCAGGAACTGCGTCTTTTTTACCAGACGTACCTGGAAGCCCAGCAGAGCATGCAGGGACTGGACACAGCTTCCAAGATCTGCGCGCTCCATGACATGCTCATAGAGAAAATGGACACGCCAAGTATGCATAACCTGGAAGAAACGACAAGGGCACACGGCATGGGTTCTGCACTGGCTGACCATATCGGATTATGTAATGTGTATTCCGGCATGTTCTATATTTTCGGCAATGCGAACGGATTACAGGTCACCATTGACCATGACCACATCAATCACGACTGCAACATGGTCTACGTAGACGGAAAGTGGAAGTACATCGATGTGATGTACGATGACATCGACCACAGCACCAAATATTACCTGACAGAAACCTGCGCAAGGGCAAAGGAGCATACGAAGCCCGTGCAGTAAGCAGGCGGCAATTTCATACCGAACCGGAGATAACAGATTGGCTACGGGGATACTATACCCTTTTATAAGCTCCTGCATTTTTGCGGGGGCTTATTTTTGTTCCCGCAATCCCGCAACCATTCGCATACTGATAAAAGAACGATAAAGGAGGGAAACTCAATGGCAGAAGAAAGAGACGAAAAGAAAATAAACCCGGGCGGACCGGAAGAGCCATCCCGTGAGGATGAGATCGGGACTGACCAGGGAACATCATCCGGCTCCGAGCAGACGGAAGACACAAAGCGTGGAGAAACGGAGAAGAAGAAAAAACAGGACGCCCCTGAACAGACTGGAAAGACCGGGGAGGAAATGCAGCAGTCGCCGTCGCAGAAGATGTCGCTTTTTGAGCGGTTCGGACTGTTATTAAGCAGGATCCGCAGGTTCTTCCACCACATCCTGCACCCG
>ENA-ORNQ01002065-ORNQ01002065.1-human-gut-metagenome-genome-assembly--contig:-NODE-2065-length-14192-cov-3.534555_pt1 | contig 14192 bp, 9 predicted proteins | sample MGYA00242116_ERZ509024 | MGnify/ENA primary metagenome ERZ509024 (study PRJEB26280, sample SAMEA2338697) | human gut metagenome | biome: human gut; feature: human-associated habitat; material: faeces...
CTGCTGATCACGCTGGAGCCGGAAACAATTGAGGAGCTTCTGTGCCCGGGAAGAAAGAGACGAGGAAACAAAAAACCGCTTGCGGAATAAATTCTGCCCGCGGCGGAGAAAAATACAAATTGAGCTTTTGCTCTAAAAAGCTTCCCCTTTTAAGGGAAGCTTTTTTACGCTGCCAAAGTCTTTTTAAGAGACCCCTGCTTTATTAAGAAAGCATAACACCGGAAAACAGATCTTTTCATAAAGCAGTTCTGCCAGACAATGATAGTTTTTTAAAAAAATACTGCTGCTTCGCTATTGAATAATAATACGCATCAGCAAGCCGGCATAATCCTCATAAGCATTGCTCGTAAGCGTATACTGGGGAATCACCGCTTTATGGCTGCCTTGCGCATCTGTATAGCTGGCCTGTATCTCATTATAAAACACACTGTGCAGATGCCCGCAAAAAATTCCCTTTACCACGTCAGCATTTTCGGTAATCAACTGGTATACCTTACGGTCAGCCGCATTGGCAAAATCGCCGCCGACAATAGCACCGTCATAAAAATTATACTCTGTTTTATACTGCGCCCATATCGCCCTGCAAGTTTGATCTTCAGGGTTTTGGGTAGAAATAGGCTCATGCTGAAATAACAGGATGATATATCCTTTTTCTTTTGCTGTTTCAATATCCTTTTTTAAACGCCCGATTTGACAATCCAGATAATGCGACTGACTATTATCGATAGCAACGGCCAAAACCTTATTTTTAATCAACTTAGCGGCATAATGGATATCATGCCTCCAAAACTTTTGCAAAATTGCAAGCCGTTCTTCTAACGGCAGCTGATCCGGACGCCCGGTTTCCATCTGCTTGGTAAGCTCATGGCCGCCCAAACAGCAAAGCACCTGCGGATCTGCGTCAAAAATATACTTCTGCATTAACTCCATTGCACCGCAGGAAAGATAATCCAGCGTATCTCCGGTAACAACCGTTTGATCAAAGCACGCCGCGCAGGCCATGGCCCGTTCTGCGGCAATCGCACAGGCACCCCCTGCGTTCCATTTCCGGCATTTTTTTGTATATAGAACCTCCGGATCCCCTTGATCCGCGGCATTGCAATAGTTAAAATGAATATCCGTAATCTGTGCAATTTCCACCGTTTCTCCGTTAAATCCTGCATCGATTTTAATTTCACAAATAACCTGCCCTGTTTCCTTCAAACGGTAAATTTCGTAAATTGAATTGCTTTCCACCCCCTGCACAGGTATTTTCTCCTGTGAAAAAAAACTTTCTTTTTTCTCCATTACAAACGCTTTCCTTTTATAGTTGGTTTTTTGATGGGTTAAACCAGATAGGGATAAAAATTGATATGTATGGGCAGGAGTACAGATTTTCTCCTGCCTTTGCCTGTATTCAGGCTGTTTGTAGATTGGTACGCTGCATATATTCCTGTTCCATTGCCCGCATTTCCTCGTCGGTGGGAACATCCACAATCCCAACATAGGAATAGTAAATATCAACCGCCTGCGTCCGTTTCCCATCCTGCTTCACACGCTCATGGATAACGATTTTATCCACAAAGGCGTTAAGGATTTCGGGCGTCAGTTCCTCAATGCGGGTATACTTCTTGGTAACAGCTATCAGCTTGGAAACATTGGTTACTTCCATATCCGCTTCGCTGACTTCGGCGGTCAGTATTTCGATTTCCTGTTCCAGTTGCTTCTGCTCCGCTTCATATCCGTCGGACAGCTTGTAAAAGCGTTCATCGCTTAACTTCCCATTGACATTATCCTCATAGATTTTACGGAACAGACGGTCAAGCTCTTTTATCCGCTTTTCGTCCTTTTCTATCCGTTTCTGTTTCTCGGAGAGTTCAAACCTCCGTTCTGCAAGGGTCGTGTCAATCTGCTGTCGGATAAATACCCGTTCAAACTGCTGTAAATAGGACAGGAAATGCTGTAACTGCTTTAACACTAACTGGTACAGGGCTTCTTCCCGTATATAGTGCTGCGTACAGTTCTGGGAACGGCTTGTGCGCTTATACTGCGAACAGCGGAAGTGCGTATAACCGTTGGCGGTGGCAAGGCTTAATTTCGCCCCGCAATCCGCACAATAGAGCAGTCCCGAAAAGATACTGGTCGTGCCGCTTTTGGTCGGTCTGCGCTTATTTCCCCGTATCATCTGCACCTTATCCCACACATCTTTGGCGATAATCGGGGTGTGTGCGCCTTCGATATAAGCCCGCCTGTCTTTGGCGGTGGGGATACGTTTCTTGCTCTTAAAGCCTAAACGGGTAGATTTAAAACTTTCCGTCACGCCGATATACGCTACATTTTCCAAGATAGCCGATACCATGCAAGGCTCCCAACCATAAGGGTTTTCCGACACCTTTGCAACGCCAATACCCTTTGACACTTTGTAGGCTGACGGGGTAAGCACCTTATCTTCCCACAGGATTGTGGCAATGGCTGACATTCCTTTTCCCTGCATACAGAGCGAAAATATCCTGCGGACAACCGCCGCCGCTTCTTCGTCCACCAGCCAACGGGTTTTATCGTCTGGATTTTTCAGATAACCGTAGGGCGGCGCACCTAAATGCTCGCCTGCAAGCCCTTTCGCTTTCTTGACTTCCTTTACCTTTTTGCTCGTGCTTTTGGGATACCACTCGTTAAACAAATTGGTAAAGGCGGCAAATTCATTGCTTTCAAGGCTGCCTGTATCCACATTGTCCATGATGGCGATAAACCGCACGCCCGCTTCGGGATAGATGATTTCAGAGTAAGAACCGACTTCGATATAGTTCCTTCCGAAACGGGACAAATCCTTGACGATGACTGTTTTCACAAGCCCTTTTTCAATATCTGCCGACATTTCCTTAAAAGAGGGACGGTCAAAATTCGTGCCTGTGAAACCGTCGTCCACATAGTATTTTGGATTGGGAAAACCATGCTCCTTAGCGTACTTCAATAGATATTCTTTTTGAGACGAGATTTGTCAAGGGGGCTTTCTGCAAACAATCGTTCTAATCGAATTTTCCTAATACATTGATTAGTATTGGATTCATAATTACATATTTCTTCAAGAAGTTGCATCTTCTTCTTTAATTTTTAGAGCAATTTGTTGAAAAAAGAAAGTGTTTGTAGTATAATGTAGAGTGTTATATTTTAACTTGCTTTTGACTGAGAGGTGCTTGTATGAGAATAAGTTATAAAAAGCTCTGGGTGCTCCTAATTGAAAAAGACATTACGAAACCACAACTGCGAAAGGACTTGTGCCTTGCTACGGGAACCATGAGTAAACTCAATAAAGGCGAGGAGGTCGCACTCTCTGTCCTTCTGCGTATCTGTGAGTATTTGAATTGCGACATCGGAGACATCTGTGAAGCTGTAAAAGAGAATAAGGAATAAGTCCATTTTATCGGACACATTAAATAATACAATAATACTGGCTAGGTAGAGCTACTATGTTGGTGTGGAGATGGTGTGATGAAGGCTATATCTATAAAAAATCCTTATGCAACGCAAATTATGCGTGGCACTAAAATTATTGAATATCGGTCATGGGATACCAAGCATAGAGGCGATCTTCTGATTTGCAGTAGTGCAGACCCGAAGGTTCCCGGTATGCTTTCTGGCTATGCTCTTTGTATCGTCAACCTCGTTGATACTATTTATAACGCTGCAGAGGCCGTTTACGAGTGGCATCTGACCGATGTGCGAAAGATTAAGGCGTTCCCTGTAAAGGGCAAACTGAACTTCTTTGACGTTGACGATGCTCTCATTCATTATCCAGGCGAAAAGGCTGTTGAAGAGCAGGAAGAAACTCCGATTCCTCAACCCACGGTGCAGACCGCTATTCCTCAGATGCCGGGTATGCCCAAAATGATAGATAACATCAATCTCCGTGTCCGTGATGATTTGGAAGAAACCATAACGAAGAAAAGCAAGCTGAGAATTGCTGCAGCCTGCTTCTCTATCTATGCCTATGAAGAACTGAAAAAGAGCCTTTCGGGTATTGAAGATTTACAGTTCATTTTCACCTCTCCCACATTTACCACCGATAAAGCAGAGAAATCCAAGCGAGAGTTCTACATTCCTCGCATGAACCGTGAAAAGAGCCTCTATGGAAGTGAATTTGAAATCCGCCTTCGCAACGAACTGACCCAAAGAGCGATTGCAAAGGAATGTGCGGAGTGGATTAAGCAGAAAGCTATGTTCAAGTCCAATACGACAAGCCAAGTTGTACCGGGCTTCTTGAATGTGGTCTCTGAACAAGACCAATATACCTATATGCCGTTCAATGAGTTCACGACCGTTGATCTCGGTTGTGAGCGAGGCAACTATGCCTATAACTTTACGCAGAGATTGTCGTACCCGATGAGCAAGAGCTACATTGACCTTTTTGAACAGCTCTGGAACGACAAGCAAAACTTCCAAGACGTTACCGACCAAGTAATTGAGAATATTACTGCGGTCTATAATGAGAACTCACCGGAGTTCATTTACTTCATTACGCTGTTTAACATCTTCAATGAGTTCCTTGATGACGTATCCGAAGATACGCTCCCGAACGAAGCCACCGGCTTTAAGGACAGCAAGGTTTGGAAGATGCTGTTCAACTTCCAGCGTGATGCAGTTCTCGCTATTATCAGCAAACTGGAAAAATACAACGGATGTATTCTTGCCGACTCTGTTGGTCTTGGTAAGACCTTCACAGCTCTGGCAGTAATCAAATACTACGAGTCCCGAAACAAGAGCGTACTTGTGCTTTGCCCGAAGAAGCTCGCAAATAACTGGAATACATACCGGGATAACTATATCAATAACCCACTTGCAGAAGACCGTTTGAATTATAAGGTGCTCTACCACACCGACCTCGGACGTACTCACGGTATGTCCAACGGAACAGATTTGTCCCGTCTGCGTTGGGATACATACGACCTCGTTGTGATTGATGAATCTCACAACTTTAGAAACGGCGGCAAGCTGGATAACGACGATGACCACAAGGACAACCGCTATACAACGCTGTTGAAGCAGGTCATCCGTAAGGGCGTTAAGACAAAGGTGCTTATGCTTTCTGCTACGCCTGTTAATACCCGTTTCAACGATTTGAAAAATCAGTTGCAGCTCGCCTATGAGGGCGATTCCTCGCAGCTCGACAGTAAGCTGAAAACTACCCGTACCATTGACGAGATTTTTAGAAACGCTCAAAAGGCGTTCAATACCTGGAGCAAGTGGGAGCCTTGCGACAGAACTACGGACAATCTTCTTCGTATGCTTGATTTTGACTTCTTTGAAGTGCTTGACAGCGTAACGATTGCCCGCTCAAGAAAGCACATTGAAAAATACTATGACACTACCTCTATCGGAAAGTTTCCAGAAAGATTACCGCCCAAGTCGCACACGCCTCGCTTGACCGACTTGAAGAATGCCATTAGCTATAACGAAATCTTTGAGCAGCTCACAAAACTGAACTTGGATATTTACCGTCCGTCTCACTACATTCTGCCGAGTCGTATGGAAAAGTATGCCGAGCTGTACGGAGACAACAAGGTAAACATTGGCTTCACACAGGCAAGCCGTGAACTTGGTATTCGCCGTCTTATGGCGATCAACCTTATGAAGCGTATGGAAAGCTCGGCCTATTCCTTTAATCTGACACTCCGCAGAATTAAGGAACTGATTGATACCACAATCAAATCCATCGACGATTACGAGAATACTGTGGGAACAACGGTCAATCTCACCGATATTTCCGGTGTCGATGAATACGACCTTGATGATCAGAACAGCGATGACTTTGCAAGTATCGGCAAAAAGGTTCAGATTGACCTTGCTGATATGGATAGAATCTCCTGGCGTGGCGAGCTTGCAAAAGACCAGGAAGTGCTGGAACTTCTGACGATGATGGTGGACGATATTACACCGGAACATGACAGCAAGCTGCAAGAACTATTTGATGACCTTTCCAAGAAAGTTGAACACCCCATCAACGAGGGCAATAAGAAGGTTATCGTCTTCACAGCTTTCGCTGATACGGCGATGTACCTCTATGATAACGTATCCGAGTTTATGCTGAGAAAGTATGGCTTGCATACGGCGGTTGTTACCGGCTCCGTTGACGGTCGTACCACGGCGAAGCTCAAAAGAGCTGATATGAATACGATTTTGACCTGTTTCTCTCCGAGATCTAAGGACAGAGATATGTTTGACAGCATCCCCAAGGTCGATATTGACATATTGATTGCCACAGACTGTATCTCCGAAGGTCAAAACCTGCAGGATTGTGACTACCTTATCAACTACGACATTCATTGGAACCCTGTTCGTATCATTCAGCGTTTCGGACGTGTTGACCGCATCGGCAGTAAAAATAAGGTTATCCAGCTTGTCAATTTCTGGCCTGATATTTCTCTTGACGAGTATATCAATCTGAAATCGAAAGTTGAGACGAGAATGAAGATTGTCGATATGACCGCCACCGGCGACGATAACATTCTCTCCGATGAAGAAAAGCACGACCTTGAATACCGCAAAGCACAGCTTCAGCGTTTACAAGAGGAAGTCGTGGACATTGAGGAAATGTCCACCGGCATTTCTATTATGGATTTGGGTCTCAACGAGTTCCGTTTAGATCTGCTCGATTACATCAAGCAGCATCCCGAACTCGAACATACGCCTATGGGATTACACGCCGTTGCTCCCGCATCGGCTGATTGTCCTCCCGGCGTTATCTATGTTTTGAAAAACCGTGCTCAGAGCATCAACATCGACAACAAGAACAGACTTCATCCGTTCTATATGGTCTATATCAGCGACGAGGGCGAAGTGGTCTGTGATTATCTTCAGCCCAAGAAACTGCTCGATGTTATGCGTTACGTTTGCCGTGGCAAGGACAAGCCTATTGAAACTCTCTATCATCAGTTCAACGATGAGACCGAGGACGGTCGCAATATGAGCGTGATTTCCGAGCTTTTGTCCGAAGCAATCAACTCTATCATCGACGTTAAGGAAGAAAACGACATCGACAGCCTGTTCAAGAGTGGCGGCACAAGTGCTCTGCTTTCGCAGGTATCGGGGCTTGATGATTTTGAGCTGATTTGCTTCTTGGTGGTGAAGTAATATAAAAAGGTGGGATAAATATGCTTGGCTTTCCGCAGACAACGGAATTTAATAAAAGAATACCGAAGCAAAAGTTCTACGAGAACTTAGATGTTTCTCCTGCTCTTAAAAGAGTGTTTGTGGAACAGATTAAGCTCATTCATTGGAGAAACAAGCTCGCAGAATCCACATTGAATATCGCTCCAGGGCAGGCGGTTACAGAAATCGAAGTAATCGAAATCAAACTGACACAGCCGCAGCTCGACGAAGCGGTGCTCCGACAGATCGACAAGGAAATCCCTTATCATATTCTCTTTGTTCTCTCCTACGGGAACAAAGTGCAGGCGTGGACAGGCTACAAAGAAGCGGCTGAATCCGGTAAAAAAGCGTTCAAGGTAAACAAGTATTATCACACCGAATGGATGCTTGAGGACGAGCTGATTCTTGACATCGAAGGTCTGAATATGGATGCCGTTTGGGATAACTTCATCATCCAGATCGGCGGTGTGGAGCTTGAACAGGGCAACGACCTTGCGGAGCAGATTGCCGTTGATGAACGCAAGGAAAAGCTCATAAAGGAAATAGAAAAGCTCGAAAAGCAGGCAAGGAATGAGAAACAGCCGAATAAGAAGTTCGAGCTTGCACAAAAAGTTAAGGCGTTGAAGGAGAAACTCAATTCTCCTTGAAAGAGGTGATTTCATGTTTTTATATAAATTGCTGCTTACGCTAAATGCGACTTCCTGGATGGCAATTATATATGCGATAAAAGAAGGGTGGACAGTCGGGAAAATACCGAGCCATTTGTTTGGAATAATGCTCTTAATCGTTCCGGTCTTCCTGTCATGGCTTTCGCTCGCTCTGTCTCGTTTCTTGGGGACAGAGTCTCCGGTCGTTAATTGCAAAGAGTTTAATCTTGCAGACGGAGAATTTCTTCCGATATACCTGGGCTACTTCTTTGTTTCGGTTGGAGTATCGGAGCATTTTACAATGGTAGTCGTGTATCTGATAGTATTTGTTTTTACGTTTCTATCGCAGACGCAATACTATAACCCGATATATCTGCTTTTTGGCTACCACTATTACTATGTTTCCACAGAAAGCGGAACAAAGATTTTCGTCATCCGAAAAGGATCGGTTATTCGCAATATTAAAGATTTGAGATTTGACCACCTGTACCGGTTAAACAATTCTACTTTTATAGAGAGGTAAGATAGAATGAAGAATATATGCGTTAAGCTTAGTCAGCGAGAAAACAAGAAATATCGAAAGATGCTTTCGTCCGAAGAAATGATTTTCCCTGAATTTGACCCCGAAAGTGCTTCTACTTCGCCGTACACTCCGGGGGCAACGCTCCAAGATGACGATTGGTTTTGCATTACAAACGCAAAGGAACAAGAATACAGCATTGATTTGCTCTCAGAGGCTGTTTCGACGGCAGACCTGGACTCCCTTACCCGTGCAGAGTTTAACAAAATCGACTATCTGTTCGTTATTGATGACAGGTTTATCTTTTTCCAGAATGTTTCCAAATCAAAATTGGTCTCACAAAAAAGGATTGTGCATTTTGGAGAGGGGTTTACATATAAAACCGACTGTGCAGAAATTGTCATAAGAGACTTGCCCGATGCCATTTACGACAAGAACACCGACAACCTATACTTCCGTAGGCTCGAATCTATTACCAGTATATTCAGAGGGATAGATATGCTTTATCGTGAAGCAACGCAAGAAGAAACCGACTCTTTCCTTGCGAATGACTTTATCAGCTTGAAAGATGATTATTCCGGCAATAAGGTTAAAACGGCAAACCGGAAAAGAATTGCCCTTGCCGCAAAAACATTATCGGAGCTTGATGAGCCGGATAGAAAGAACATTTTCAAATATATCGGAGATTATTGCCCCGATTTGAAAGTGTCCGAAAATTCCTTTGAAGTCGGCTCTGAAAATGAATTGAAAATGCTGCTGTACGGCATTGAACAAAGGTTTTACACTACTCCGGTTGGCGGAGAAAAGCGTCTTGCCAACTCGGTTATTACATTGGATCAAGGAGGACAAGCCTAATGGATAAACTCAAAATGCAAACGGCTAATAAAGCCGATGAGAATTTCAAGAAGTTAGCGGCTATGTTTCCGAACGCTATAACGGAAACGATTGATGAAAACGGCGAGGTCGTTCGTGCTATCGACAAAGATGTGCTGATGCAGGAAATCTCCGTCAATGTCGTTGAGGGCAAAGAAGAACGCTATCAGTTCACTTGGCCGGACAAGAAGAAATCTGTCCTGCTTGCGAACGCTCCCATCTCCAAAACGCTCCGCCCTTGCCGTGAGGAAAGTGTTGACTTTGACACTACAGAAAACCTCTATATTGAGGGCGATAATCTGGAAGTCTTGAAGCTCCTACAGGAAACCTATCTTGGTAAAATCAAGGTTATCTATATTGACCCTCCCTACAATACGGGAAGCGACTTTGTATATGAGGATGATTTTGCACAGAGTGCTGAAGAATACCTTGCTATCAGCGGTCAACTTGACGATGAAGGAAATAGACTGTTCCAAAACAGCGATAGCAATGGTCGTTTCCATACCGATTGGTTAAATATGCTCTATCCAAGAATTAAAATAGCAAAAGATTTACTGAAAGATGATGGCTTTATCTTTATCAGTATTGATGATAATGAAATAGGTTCACTTTTGAAGGTGTGTGATGAAATATTCGGAAAAAACTGCTTTGTAGGTAATGTATGCCGAGCAACTGGCACCACGACAGCACAAGGAACGGATTCGTTGGGAAAATCATTTGACTATGTTGTCATCTATTCAAAGACGCCTAATTTCTCTGTAGGAGGATTGGAGCTTGATGAAAAAGATGTAGCTCGCTACAATCTGGAGGACGAACGAGGCAAATTCTCCATTTTACAATTAAGAAGAACCGGTGGTGAGGATAGACGTGAAGATAGACCAAGTATGTATTTTGGAATCGAGACTCCAGATGGAAAAGTGGTTTATCCGAAGGGTCCTACAGGATATGACAGCAGATGGAGAGTGGGACGAGAAACTTATGAAAAAATGCTGAAGAACAATGAGATATATTTCAAGCCTGATAAAGACGGCTACGGTGTTTACTATAAATTCTACTTGGAAGGAAGAACTAAAAGACCTTCTAATTTATGGAATGATATAGAGGGAAATAAAAAAGCACAAATCGACCTAAAAGCTCTCATCCCAGAAAAGGTGTTTGAAACGCCAAAGCCGATTGAGCTTATCAAGAGAATCATTCAGATTTCAAATGCGACACAAGACGATATTGTTTTGGACTTCTTCTCTGGTTCAGCTACAACAGCGCAGGCAGTTATGCAGTTAAATTCAGTTGATAACGGAAAACGTAAGTTTATTCTTGTCCAGTTGCCAGAAGAAACTGATAAAACAACTGAGGCGTATAAAGCAGGATATAAAACCATTTGTGATATTGGCAAGGAACGCATCCGTCGTGCAGGTGCGAAAATCAAGGAAGAAGCTGGCTTTACCGCACAGGGGCTTGACGTCGGCTTCCGTGTGTTGAAGTGCGACACTTCCAACATGAAAGAGGTATTCTACAAACCCGACGAGGTGGAGCAGACTTTGTTTGATCACTATGCAAACAACATAAAAGAGGACAGAACGCCGGAAGACTTGCTGTTCCAGGTTATGCTTGACCTCGGTGTACTTCTTTCTTCCAAGATTGAGGAGACCACTATTGCCGGCTGCAAAGTGTTTAATGTTGCTGAGGGCTTCCTGTACGCTTGCTTCGACAACAACATTTCCGATGAGGTTGTTACGGCTATTGCCAAGGAAAAACCATACTACGCCGTGTTCCGTGATAGCGGAATGGCAAGTGATTCTGTGCTGACGAACTTTGACCAGATCTTCGCTTCTATCAGCCCGACTACGGTAAGGAAGGTGCTGTAAATTGAAGCAAATCACAGAAATAACTCGGAGAGACATCTTTGCTTTGTTTCTGTATGGCATGGACATAATGGAGTTTTTTGAGAATAAACGAATCCATTATGGATGCTATGGCAAACTAAGCGAGATTGATTTTCTAAAACGAATATATGACCTCACCTCCTTGCCGAGCTATGACAATCGTTTCGATGATGCAGAGGGTGATATTTGGCAACATACCGTGAACAATGATGATTATGAAGCTGGATGGGTTTTTGAGGATGACCGTTTTGAGTTACTGAATGGCGATGATGAGGTGTTATTGAAATTTCTGTGTGCCGTATTTCATCCTGCCGTAAGAGTTGAAAACGGGTACTGGAAAGAGTTTCTTGATGCGGTGAACGGGCTTCTCCGTAACGATGGTTACGAGCTTTATCCCGAAAGCAAAATTTCGGGGCGTGATGTATATGGATGGCGCAAGTATGACCCGGAGGCGAGTTCTTTATTCGTTCCTTTTTCACAGAGAAACGAGAAAGATATTAAAGGGAAAAAGCTCAAACTTTCTCTAAATATGAAAACTCGCAACCAGATATATAAGCTCATTGAAAAATACTCTACCGTCTATCGTGAAACCAATGAAACGGGCTGGCAGTATGATATTACAACAAGCGAATGTGTCTTCCGTGACATTTCGCAGTTCTACAAACCGAAGTGCTTTGATCCAGATGGGAATTATGTCGAGGCTGCAAATATGGAGCAATTCATATTACATAATTCTCCGTTCTATGTTTTTGATGCCATTGAGCTATATGAGAAGTATAATGCTGACAGCGATTATGCTGCCCAGGTGAACACGCTTTTCAAGCTGAACTCCGTGGCGTATAAATTGGAGCAAGGTCGAATTGAGAGTACACTTGACATATCTATCGACAAGAATGATGTGTCAGCAATCTCTGAAAAGGGCTTGAAAGAGCTTATAAGAGAAGCGGATGGCTATTATCGAGCAGGCAATGAGCAAATAGCCGTTGAGAAATTATGGGATGCCTTTGAAAGATTAAAGACCTATTATTCTCCAGCACTTAACAAAGCTGCATCTGCTAATAAAATTATTGAGGATATGAGTGGTTCTGAACCAAACTACAAGGCTTTATATGAAGCTGAGTTTAAGGCATTAACGAACATTGGTAATGGCTTCAGAATCCGTCATCATGAAACAACAAAGGTTGATATAACAGACAATCGACAGTACGACTATTTTTATAAGCGTTGTCTTGCGTTGATTTCTGTCGCTATCCTATACCTGGAGGGAGGAACAACCGCATGAAGTTTAACTTTAAGATACAACAGTATCAGACCGATGCCGTAGATGCGGTCGTTCGTGTATTTAACGGACAGCCGCACTATGACAGGGTTTCATATATCCGAGATTTAGGTAAACAGCAATCACAGCAAATGAGGCTTGCTGTTACCGACGAAGAACTGGAGCTTTTGAGCGATACCGGTTATAAGAATGAAGCGATTGAGCTGACAGATGACCAGTTGCTTGATAACATCCGTGCCATTCAGAATGAGAACAACATCAAGGTGTCCGATAAACTCATTGGCAATGTCGGTCGCTGCTCTCTTGATATTGAGATGGAAACAGGTACAGGTAAGACCTATGTTTACATTAAGACGATGTTTGAGCTGAATAAGCGTTACGGATGGAGCAAGTTTATCGTTGTCGTTCCGAGCATCGCTATCCGTGAGGGCGTAAATAAGACCTTCCAGATTACCGCAGACCACTTTATGGAGCAGTACGGCAAGAAGGCTCGTTTCTTCATCTACAACAGCTCCAACTTAAACGAACTGGATAACTTCTCGTCAAGCTCCGGTATCAACGTAATGATTATCAACACGCAGGCTTTCGCTTCTTCTTTGAAAGAGGACGGCAAAAGCAAGGAAGCCCGCATTATCTACTCCAAGCGTGATGAGTTCGGTTCTCGCCGTCCTATCGACGTTATCAAGGCGAACAGACCTATCATCATTCTGGACGAGCCGCAGAAGATGGGCGGTGAGGTTACGCAGAAAGCTCTGCAGAACTTCAATCCGCTGTTCAGCTTGAACTACTCTGCCACTCACGCCAAGCAACACAACCTTGTCTATGTGCTGGACGCTCTGGATGCGTTTAACAAAAAGCTCGTTAAGAAGATTGAAGTCAAGGGCTTTGAGGTAAAGAACCTTACCGGCACGAGCCAGTATCTCTACCTTGAAAACATTGTGCTCTCTCCGAACAAGCCGCCTATGGCGAAACTTGAAATCGAAGTGGCACAGCAGAACGGACACGCAAGAAAGCTCTTTACCTTTGCCCAGGGCGACGACCTATTCTACAAGTCCAATCAGATGGAGCAGTACAAGAACGGTTACGTTATCTCCGATATTGAGCCTGTCCGTGGAACAGTTACCTTTACCAACGGCATCGTAATCCGTCAAGGCGAGGTTATCGGTGATGTGGTCGAGCAGGATATGAGACGAATCCAAATCCGAGAGACTATTCAATCTCACTTTGAGAAAGAAGAAAAGCTCTTTGAAATGGGTATCAAAACTCTGTCTCTGTTCTTCATCGACGAGGTTGCAAAGTATCGTCAGTATGGCGAGGACGGCGAAGAACTGCTCGGAGAGTATGGTCGTATCTTTGAGGAAGAATACAACGCTATTCTCAACGAATATCTGACCCTCTTTGATACTCCTTATCAGAAGTATCTCCGTAGCATCGAAGTCGCTGATACCCACAAGGGCTATTTCAGCATTGATAAAAAGACAGGTCGCAGTATCAACTCCGCACTCAAACGTGGTTCTGAGTTCTCGGATGATATTTCTGCATACGACCTTATCTTGAAGAATAAGGAGCGTCTCCTTTCCTTTGACGAGCCGACACGTTTTATCTTCTCTCACTCCGCTTTGCGTGAAGGTTGGGATAACCCGAATGTGTTCCAGATTTGTACGCTCAAACACAGCGATAGCTCCACGCAGAAGCGTCAAGAGGTCGGTCGTGGTCTCCGTCTCTGCGTAAACCAAGCCGGTAACAGAATGGATATGGAAATGCTCGGTGAAATGATTCACGCTGTTAACAAGCTGACCGTTATCGCAAGCGAAAGCTACAAGGGCTTTGTCGCTGATCTGCAATCCGACATCAAGAATGTTCTG
>ENA-ORNQ01002066-ORNQ01002066.1-human-gut-metagenome-genome-assembly--contig:-NODE-2066-length-14189-cov-3.168742_pt1 | contig 14189 bp, 14 predicted proteins | sample MGYA00242116_ERZ509024 | MGnify/ENA primary metagenome ERZ509024 (study PRJEB26280, sample SAMEA2338697) | human gut metagenome | biome: human gut; feature: human-associated habitat; material: faeces...
GGGGGCGCTGTCGCGGATATGGGGATACAGATTGTCGCCATTATAAAACAGGGTCAAGAAATTGATGCCCAGCCCGCATTTTTTCGCCTCTGCCACAGAAACACAGCGGCTAACACACCGACCGCCGCGATCAACACGGTAAAAGCCAGGTTTTCCGGTTGAAACACGGTAGATACGATCGTCTGTGCACTTTCCAGCACCTGCCCGGTAAAAGACTTGCTATAATACTCCGCATAAATTCCCTTGCGGGAATTGTTGCCCACCGCCGCCAGCATGATATGACAGCCGACAACCGCACTGATAAGGGGAGGCACACCGTAAAGAAGAATTACAGGATTTCTGCGGTAAAAGCTAGCATATATAAGCATAGCGGACGCAGTAACCACTGCAAAAATACCGATTTGCTCCATAGAAAAGCCGGCAAAAAAGAATAAGACGCATGTGAACGGCAGCATCATCAGCTTCGATAGAGAAATCAAACGCTCGTTTTTATCCAATAAAAGGATATATAAAAGCCAAGCACCGGCAAAGAGATATAGCACTGGTACCATGTAGGCAATGGATGCAGAATACCAATACAAACCGGTAATCGCCATAGTTTTTCCAAAAAATCCAAACAACAAGCAGGTAAACGCTGCTGCAATAAAGGGATGCTTTACTTTTTTTGCGTGAAACGCAAACAAAAATGCCAATAAAAATATCCCCAGTAAAACCACTGCATGGAAGTTCTGCATCACTTCCGTACCAGCTTTAAAGAGCAAAATCTCCTGTGCAAAGCAAAGTACCCTTCCTCCCCAGCGATTATAATGTTCCGTAAGATAGTGTACCATCTGCTGCATGGAAAAATCCTGGCCCCACATGCCTTCTTCCCAATAAACATAACTGAGTGTGGCATAGCCGTAATCATCATGGCTCATATAGGCATAGGAATATTGCGTTACCAAAAACACAGCAAACAATACAAAAACCAATACGACAGCAAGTACTTTCACAATGTTTTTCATTCTGGGTGAAACGCATCGTTTATGGTAGCTCTGCTCTCCTTTTTGCTCATTCTCAAAAATATCTGCGGCAGAAAAATTGTTTTTTCCTTTTAACATATACAAGCCTCCGCAAGCAGCAACGCTCTATAAAATCATTCCCGGTCACCTACAATGGGCCAGAAGTATTATATCATATAAAAAATACAAATTCAACACCCAAACGTATTTTTTTAACATTCAAAAATAAGTAACGGCCCTCGGATCCTTTATATCCGAGGGCCGCTTTGTTTACTACAGCAATGCGATAAAAAGCGTTGTTCTACCGTAAATATTATTTACAGCAATACTCAAAAGACTGGCAGTCCGTACACTCGATCACAGTAGGATTGGCTTCATGGGTTCCTACATTGATATGAGCCAGGCTGCAATAATCAGCGTTTTTACAATGATGTTTACAATTTTGGATCGTACACGAAATAGCTTCATTTCTCTGCATAAAATAATTCCTCCTTTATGGTTACGGAATTATCTTTCCCTTTTATGCCGCCCATTATACATTCAATTAAATTTGTTTTTGATAGCAGCGGCGACGTTTATGTTCTCTTACCTCGAAACCTTTCCATTGCGCCTGAACCTTATCATTCAGCTCCAGTTCCGGTCCCGTTTCAGCAAACTTAACGCCATTTTCTATTGCCTTTTTGATAATAGAACTTAAAATAATGGCATTTACACCCTTTCCTTGATATTGCTCTTCTACAGCAATTAAATAAAGATCAATCACATCATTCTTCTTTATCGATTTTATAAAAGGAATCCATCCAAACGGAAACAGATGTCCTCTATTTTTTTGCGTTGCCTTGGCAAAAGAAGGACCGCAAAGGCCAAAACCTACCAGTTTATCCTTTTTATCGACAATAAGCGTAAGATAATCCTTATTAATAATCGGATAATACTGTGCAACATAGGAATCAATCTGCCGCTCAGTTAATGGCACTACACCGTACAAATCCTTATAGGTATCGTTGACCAATCTGAATATTTCGGGAATATATGGCTTAACATCCTTTTTTTTCTTAAACTGTACTACTCTTAAATTCAATTTTTTCAGCATTGCCTGTGATATTCGTTCTATCTTAGGATCCAGCGTTTTGGGTGCTGTAATTTGCTTCTCACACCAATCCGCATCCTTTCGATAACCCAGTTTCTCCATGTGCTCGGCATAATATGCATGATTATATATCGTAATAAACATACTTAGTTCGTTAAATCCTTCAACAAGCATACCTTGCCGATCCAGATCGCAAAATCCAATAGGACCAATTACCTCGTTTAATCCGTTTTCTCGAGCGATCTCCTCCACTTTTCCCAGCAACGCTTTTGAAACTTCAATATCATCAATTACATCAAAACGGGTAAACCGTATCGCCTGCCGATTCCATTTTTTTATATATGCATGGTTAATCAATGCACAAATTCTTCCGACAAGAACGCCGTCCTTATAGGCCAGAAACATTTCTGCCTCACAATATTCATATGCGGGATTTTTTCGTGGATCTAAATTATTCATTTCATCCAAAGAAAGCGGCGGTACATAATAAGGATCATTTTTGTACAGTTTATTAGGGAATTCTATAAACCTTTTTAAGTCCTTTTTACTTTTTACTTTACGTAACTCTATCATTTTCATTTTCTCCAAGTATAATAAATAAATACTTGTACATTATAACATTAAAAACAAATTATGAACAATGTTTTTTTCTTTTTTCACAAAAAAAACGCTTTACAAAATCTTTTGGCTGTGATATTATAACAGCGTTCTTTAAATATGCGGTAGTAACTCAGCTGGTAGAGTGCCACCTTGCCAAGGTGGATGTCGCGAGTTCGAATCTCGTCTATCGCTCCAAGATGGGTTATTAGCTCAGCTGGCAGAGCACCTGACTCTTAATCAGGGTGTCCGGGGTTCGATCCCCCGATGACCCACCAGCATCAAAACCGGCGACATGCGTGCGCCGGTTTTTCTGCATACTGCACCGACAATGGCGAAAAGGCGTTTCCTTCCGTTAAAACATACGTCTGTGCCAAATGAATATATACTTGTGTAATCTCCGGAGCTCATAAAAATAACAGAATTTTGATATAATTCCCTTTCTCTATTTTAAACAAAAACCGACATCTAAGTCGGTTTTATTACTTTTATATTCTAAAACAATACTATTTCCGCAAAAGATGCTTACAAATATTCTACCCTAATATCCATTCCCATCTTTCCTACGCTTGCACCGCCCAGAAACAACTGATAATCTACCGAAGCCTTAATTCCGTTTTCGTTTTTATCAATGTCAAGATTCGTAGTAAAAATACGCATATCTAAAGAAATACCGCCAAAAGCTTTATATTGGGTTTCATACGTAGCCGTATCTTTAAAATACATATCCGCACCTGTATCGCCCGTACGTTCTACCAAAATACTATCTTCACCAATGAAAAGTGTGGTATTCACCGCGTCATCATCGCTTAAATTCTCCTCATAATTCAATTTAATCCCCGCCGCCGTTTCCTCGCACTCCGAACGCGTCGTAAACGTGATATCCTCCTCCATTCCCGGCTGCTTTGTTACAATCGTCAGCAATGCTTTTTTCATGAATACTCCCTCACTTTATAATCAAAGAAAGCTCTCCGCTTCCGTCAATAGGTGTCCGATACACCAAACCGCTTTCTACACTGTCAAAAAGATACAGCATATCTCCTGCCACATCCATAGAATCCACATCATATACGGACTGTATTTTTCCTAACAGCGTCTTTTCCGTTCCCTGATATGTCATCCGGTAGATATCGCCGGTTTCAGCCTCTACAAGAAAAATATAATCATCATTGATGCAATAAGCGCTCACTTCTTGCAAATGAAGCTTAATCTGCGGAAGATTTCCGCCTTCCCCCACCGCTTCACCGGCAGTATTCGTCATAGGCTGTAAATACAGACCTTTATTTTCCTCATCACTGGCTATACCGATAATCGCTGCATTTTTATAATTTAAAAGGGCGTTTCTGTATAACGTTGTACTAATCTGTACCAACTCGAGCGTATTGGCATTCAAACGGTAAGGAATCCGTGCCGAAACAAAATACACTTCTGTATCATCAACATATAACAGCGGGCCATTATCGCTGCAAAGGATCTCTTCCCTGCCAGATGAGATCTCAATCCGCTTTGTTCTACTCTCCCCCTGATAATAATAATAGATATAATTGGGGCTGATCCTCATTCCCGAGACCTCACCGGTTTCAAACTCTTTTTTCGTTGTTGTTTCATAATCGAAATACGTAATTCTGCCGTTACTGGCAATGGCAATTCCATTCTGACCAAAAACATAGTATTCCGAATCATTAAACGTAAACAGTTTTTTATTATTCTTACCGTTTATACCTATAGAATACAACACCACATTGGCACGCGTTGGCGAAATATAAAAAATTTTGTCACCATAAAGATGCATAGCATGTGCTTTTTGAGAAGTAACCGGCACACAATCACTGCCATCAGTACGCATTCTGTATATCTTAGCCCGCGGTGTATCGCTGACTGCTTCAGAAGCCAGCGCCGGCATACTGCCGTTAATAAAATAAACCCAATCTCCCTGAATAACGGCAATTCCGTCATTAGAAATAATCTCCGCTTCCGGCTGGCCGCCTTCAAGTCCCTTTCCGCAGCCGACAGTACAAAGCATCATCAACAGCACACAAAATGCAGCAATATATTTTTTCATAAATCTCTCCTTAGCACTAAAATAGCTTACAAATATAAAATCTATTCAGCCTACAATAGCAATATCCTCCAGCTCAACGCATTCAATATACAGATCCTCCATATTCAACCGATAAACCCGATCCGAATCTCCGGCAGAGAAAAAATACAGCCATTGATCTACTACATCCAATGTATCGATGTCATAGATATAATCCTCCATTACACATTCATCCGAACTTCCGTCGATTGCAGCCCGGTAAAGATAATTCAACTTAGAATCATTAATGTAATAAATATAACCGTCATAATAGGCCATACAGCTGCCGCAGTTTTTTGAAATCTGCAGCTTTTGTCCTCCGCCGGAGGGAATGACAAATATTCCTGTTTCTTCACTTTCTTCCTCTTCTTCGCTTACTCCATAGGAAACGCCATAAAAATCTTCGTTTTCAGGAAAAACATATTCGGTATAACCGCCGTAAATCACGGCTTCGGCAGAAAAAGTCTTTTGGTCATAGCGATATACATTCCCGTTCCCCAGCATATAATAATACATATACTCCCGGTCAATTTTCAAAACATATGCAGCGCCGGCAGTTACTTCGGTATATTCATTTTTCCCATTTTCTACTTTATAAACATTACCGATATTTCCGTCAAGTTCACGCGTAAAATACGTATATTCAGGCCCTGTACGAAGATTATAAACAGCAAAATCCGTAATCCTGCGTATATTGGTTCCGTCTCTGTCCATGCAATAAAGCTTAAAATCTTCCGTAAAATAAATACCGTCCCCGGTATAGCCGTAGCATCCCCCGTAATAGATATCATCTATCCGTTTCAGCACACGGTAACCACTCCCGTCAATATTAGCCGTACTGATATAGCTGCTGCCTTTATCGTACACACAGAGATAGATCGTTTCCCCTTCAATATTGAACACAGAAACATCTCTGTCAACCACAACATCCTTTTCGGTACCATCGGCGCGCATCCGGCACAAAGCACCGGCGTATTCGTGAAATCGCTCATTTTCATGCCGCATAAAATTATCACCATTAATATAATAGATCCAATCTCCCTGTCTGGCAGCGAGTCCTCCGTCAGAAACAGTGTTTTCCTCCGGCATAGCTCCGGAAAGAGGCTTTTCCAAGCCTTTATATTCTCCTGCAGAGCAGGAACAAAAAATTCCGGCAAGCAATACGGCAACCAATGAAAGAAACAGTTTTTTCTGCAAAGCTCTTCACCCTGTCATAATTCTTTATTTTGTGCATAAAATTCAACAGAAAATCAGTTTAAAGGAGTGTTGATGTTATGCGCAGATTCAATTTTAATAATTTCAAAAAAAACAACAGCGCCATAGAACCGGAAAAAATCGAAAAAGAGCCTGTACGCCGCTACAGCGCTTATCGTACGATCATTTCCCGGCATGAAGCCACAGCCGCCCGGCTAAAGGACGAACCCGTAGCGGTAATCGAAAGCAATAACTAAGCGGTAGGCATTCTGCCTTCCAACAACAAGCCCAATGCCTCTACAACCGAATCGATCGAGCGGCAGCGCACAGTAAATACTGCGTTGTCGCTTTCATTATTTTTAAACACCGCATACGTATCGGATATCTTATAATAAGCCCCTTCATAGGTAGCTTGTTTAATATAGCTCTTTCCCGTCTGCTGATCGGTAATAGGAATCTCCACTTCTAAGGAATACGAAAATAATTCTTCTCCTTTTTCTGTATCGTTAGGGACTACTCCCTCTATAGAAAGAAACAAGACCTTGGAATAAAACGTTTTAAACTGCAGCTCATCCAGCTTTTTGCCATTTATATAATACGTATTCAACGTAGATTCCACGCCGTCATCATCCAGCAGTACGTTTCCGGCATCGTCATATTGCAGCTTGCGGTCAATCGTAAGTATATACTCCTGGCCTCCTGCGCGGAAAACACCGCTGCGAAGCCAATAAATATTCAATGCCAGCAAATAGGGATTAGCCAGATCCACCGCGCTGACATTCAGCGGCGCCAATACCTCCGCGCTGATCGTATAGACCTTTGCCTGGCTGAAATCCGCCTCGGGGTCTGAAAGCAGCGCGCAATAATACAGATCCTCTGAATCCTCTACTTTGCTGCCGATTACCAAATGATCCAGCAGGTTGGTATCGCTGTCATAGCTTTGCAGCTCATATAAAGGCTTATCAAAACCATAAAGAGCAGTATCTTCTCCAACTTGTTCGGCTACATAAGAATTAAATTCTAAATTTCCAATTCCCTCAAACAACGCATCGACCGCATCGGTATTCGTTTCAGATATAGTCGGCAGCAGCATATACCAAGCTTCTGCGCCCGAAAGCGGACCGGGAATATAAGAAAGCTGAACGGTAGTTCTGTCTGAATTTATAAAATACAGCGTCTGGCAGTTCAGAGAAGTTTTATCCAGTCCAGGCAAATTCAGCATATCCGCCGTCCGATAAGCTGTATAATCCATCACATATACGGAAACGATATAAATCTCGCGCACGTCATCCAACATCAGATACACGCCTTCGCGGCTGCCGTATTCCCGGCCGATATAGATCGTATGCTCGCTTCCGTCGGTATAGCTTATCTTTACCGTGGAGGCCGGCTCCGCCAGCCCATATTCCTCCAGTTTTGCGGCATCATATTCCAAAACATATTTGGTTTCCATATGGCCGCACCACTGTACCAAATACTTCACCTTCAGCTGATTCACATCATCATATTGCTGGCCTTCAATATTCCAGTCCTGCACGGTACCGTTCATAAAAGGCGTAAGTACAATATTCTCTTTATACGTATGATTAAAAAGCTCAATTCTCTGAATCTCATTATCCTCATAATCATAGAGGATTTTCACATTTTGATTCGCTTCTTCCCCCGAGGTACCAAAGAGCATATATCCGGCAATCAACGCTGCAATCAGCAAAATAGCGGTTGAAACGATAATCAGGGAATGCTTCATGCCTACATGCTGAATCTTTTTGCCCCTTTTTTCAACGCTCAGCAGTTCATCTTTCAGCGCATCCTCACCGTGGTTCTGAATATCTTTTGCAATTTCGGTATAGCTCTTCTCTTCCGTAAGGCCGTCTTTTTTTTCTTCTTCGCTCAAAGATTCTTCCTCCTTACCCAAACTACAACTCCCGCTGTAAAAATGATCAGCGGAACAGCAACCACAAGAATGGAAAACCAGACCTTCATATCCAGCTGACTCATCTGCACATAGCTGGACGTAAGATCAATTCCTACATTTACTAATTCATCTGAGGAGCTTTTTCCTGCCAGCCAGTTGATACCGTTACGCAGAATATTGGAATTCCCCAGATAATCGCCCGTAGCAATACTGGAAGACCCCATCAATAAAATACGCGTTGTAGTTGTTGCAGTCGTGCCCGATATCCCCTCATTTACACGTTCGTATGCACATGCGATACTATGAACATTTTTACTGTAATTACCCGCTACCGCCTCTGCCTCACTGGCCTGACTCCAGGGAATCATGACGCTGGTTGCATAGCTGGTCAAAACATTGGAAAAAGTCTCCTTATAGATTCCCATCGTAGTACCCGTACCATATTTATAAGAAAAACTTGCTGCTTCACTCACCCACACAGGTTCATTGGCCGAACGTACCGCCGCCGAAACCTCATGCGCCTGATCCGCTACCAGTTCGATCAGTTTTGCGGAACTTGCCGACCGATGTGCTTCGTCGGTTTCAGCAATAACGCCGTCATTTAAAGATAAATTAAAATATTCCAGCAAGTTATTGTAATTCACAAGGGGTTCTCCTGCGTCATCCACCAACCGGCTGCACATAAATAACATTCTACCGTAGCTTTCATCCAAAAAGGAAATAATCTGGTTATATTCCTCCAAAGAAAGATCATTTCTCGGTTGGAGTACTACCAAAATATCTCCCTGACGAAGCTGCTGCTGCCCGGATATTAAATTGATTTCTTCTACATTAAAGTTTTCGCGTTGAATCCGGTTGATCATGGTTTCAATCTCTTCCCCAGTATTTTCCCCATGGCCAGTAAGAATATATACATTCTGCCGAACTCCCGTGCGCAGATAAATCAACGCACTTGTAATCCAACGCTGAAGCACAAAATAATTCTTTCCTGTCCGGGTGTTGTTTTCCACCATTTCGCTTTCATTAAACGCATGATAATGGCTTTCATCATCCGCTCTTGCTACGACTACCGCATAGGAAGCCAGCTGCTTGGTATCGCTGCTGAATTGCTCCAGCTTGGAAGGATTGACGACCGGATCTACATTTTTAGAAGTAATTTTATCGCTGGCACCGTCAAACAGCGCAACGATATTCTGAATCATTCCGCTGTAATTATCCGCCTGCCCTGCGGGAATAAAGGTGTAGATGATAATATCATTTTCCAAATCCCGAATCGCTGTTTCTGCATTTTTATCCAGCGTATAGGCATCCGTGGGCGTAAAGTCAATTTTTAAACCATTATTATTTTCTACATACGTCGCCAACACATTTAATGCCAGTACAGCAACAATTACCAACACAGTAATCGCCACGGAAAAGCCTCCGTACTTAAGGCTGCGCTTATCTCTGTGAAGCGTTGTTTGACCGTTCTTCATTCTTTATACCCCCGTCCATCTTCTGCGCTCAATCGCACGTACCGTCAAAAATAAAAACAAACCGGAAAGACTGATATAGTATACAAACGGTGCAAAGCCCACAATGCCGTCTGCAAAATTTTGATATCTGGCAAGCATATTCAAAGAAGACGCCACCATATTCAGAAAATCACTGCCCAAATTGGTAAGTGTATTATTCCCCAGCCAAATAAAGAATGCTACTGCAAAACTGACGACTGCTGCTACCACCTGACTTTCAGTCATAGACGAAATAAATACACCGATAGCCATAAAGGTAGCCCCCATCATAAAAAAGCCTACATACTGCACCATCAGCATGGAAAAGCTGAGCGAGCCGGATGAAGTATAAATAACAATCACCAGCGGAAAAATCAGGTTCAGCACCATTGCGATCAACAGCACAAAAAGTGCAGCAAGATATTTTCCCAACACTACGGAAGGAATACTCAAAGGGGAAGTCAAATACAGCTGATCTGTCTTGTTCCGGCGCTCCTCAGCAAAAATACGCATCGTCAGGACGGGGGTAATAAAGCTTAAATAGATTGTCATATTCTGAAGTGCTGTTGAATAATCCGCTCTTCCGGAATATCCCGTACCATAGGTGTTGGCCGTAAGGTTCACATTAAAAAACAAAATCGCGCTGATCAGCATAAAAATGGCGATAAATACGTACCCCACAGGGGAATAGAAATAATTCTGTATCTCTTTTTTACAAACCGCCCACATATTACAGCTCCCTTTCCGTACCAGTAAGCTTGAGGAAGATATCCTCAAGGGTAACGTCCACATATTTAATCATCAAAATCGGCATATTGGCCTTTGCCATAGCATTAAACATCGGCCGGCGGATATCCGTACCCTTTACGGTTTCCACCATCATATCCACCGTATCGCGCTCCTTTACGCCTAATCCCTCTACATACTGAACACCATTTAAAGACCGTAATATTTTCGTCGCAGCAGATTCACTTCCTGCAACACGAATCACCATATTAGCGCTCTCCTGAATTCCTTCCTGTAAATTCGCCAGAGTATCCTGTGCAACAATCCGGCCTTCATTGATAATGACCACCTGCTCACAAACATCTGCTACCTCAGGCAAAATATGCGAGGAAAGGATAATCGTATGTTTTTTCCCCAACGCCTTTATCATGCGCCGAATTTCTATGATTTGTTTAGGGTCAAGTCCAACGGTGGGCTCGTCTAAAATCAGCACCTCCGGATTCCCCACCAACGCTTGAGCCATTCCCACACGTTGCTGATAGCCTTTGGAAAGATTGCCGATACGACGATGAATCACATCGGTAAGCTTCACCAGCTGCGCGATCTCGTCAATATGTCCGGGAATCGCACTTGCCTTTACGTCTTTAATCGCACATACGAACTTCAAGTATTCCAGCACCGTCATCTCTTGGTAAATCGGCGGATGCTCCGGAAGATACCCGATATGCTTTTTGACCTCCCGTGGATTTTTCAGGATATCATATCCCGCAATACGGGCAGTACCGCTAGTGGCGGAAATATAGCCGGTAATGATATTCATTGTAGTGCTCTTTCCCGCACCGTTGCGCCCAAGGAACCCGACTATCGCGCCTTTTTTCACCTTAAAGCTGATATTGTCCACTGCCAGCTTCTTGCCGTAGAGTTTTGTTAGATTTTCTATTTCTATCATAAAGGGTCCTCCCATTATTCATCGTCCCGATAGGATCTGCTCAAGAACTGTGTAAGCTCCGGCTTCCAGGTAAGCTCTACCGTACCGGTAGAACCATTGCGCTGCTTGGCAATAATGATCTGCGCCAGATTTTTATCCACGTCTTCATCGGCATCCTGATAATACCCCGGCCGATGGACCAACATAACAACATCGGCATCCTGTTCGATGGCACCGGATTCCCGCAGATCCGAAAGCATCGGCGTATGATCCTTTCTTCCGCTGGTTACGCCACGGTTCAGCTGTGACAGTACAATCACCGGCACATTCAGCGTACGCGCCAGTCCCTTTAACTGACGGGAAAGCTCCGATACTTCTTGCTGACGGCTTTCTTTGGTATTGGTAGCCATCAGAGAGATATAGTCGACCACTACAAGCGCAAGATCTTTGATCCGCCGGCATTTACTGCGTATTTCCGCCACACCGATCTGCCCGGTATCATCAATATAAAGTTTAGAATTATTCAGCAATTCCGTCGCGTCATAAATGCTTTCCCAATCCGCCTGGGAAAGATCTCCCTTGCGAATCTTATTTCCGTCAACCCCCGCAGCGGTACCGATCAGACGCATTAATAAATCATTTCGGCTCATTTCCAAGCTGAAAAACGCAACGGATTTCTTTTCCACCATGGCCGCATGTGCGGCTATATTCATCGCAAGGCTCGTTTTTCCCATGCTTGGCCGGCCGGCAATAATAATAAGGTTTGCCGGCTGCAGGCCGCCCGTTATATCATCTATTTCATAAAAGCCCGTAGGTACACCGCGCGTTTTGCCATGATTCAAATAAATCTCACGAATTTCCTCATAAACCTCATTTACCGTCTCGCTTACATGGCAAAGACGTGACGCTTCATTATTCATGGCAATATTAAACAGCGCCCGCTCCGTCGTTTCAATAATATCCTTGGCAGGCTCTTCAGCAGTATAACAATCGGATACAGAATCACTCAAAGAAGTGATCAGCTGCCGCAGTTTATATTTTTCTACCACAATATCGGCATAATGCGTGACATTGGCAACGCTGGGAACCACATCGGTAAGCTCCGTCAAATAACTGATACCGCCCACATTTTCCAAACTGCCGCGCTTAACCAGCTCACTGGAAAGCGTGACAATATCAATAGGCCTGTCCGCCTTCAGCAGCTCGCACATGGCTTCATAGATTTCCTGATTATTGGTACGGTAAAAGTAATCCTTATGTTTTATTTTTTCATACACTGCGTTAATGCAATCGGAATTGAGCAAAATGGCCCCCAAGACCGATCGCTCACTTTCAATATCGTTAGGCATCATCCGCACTGTGTTATTTTCCAAACGTTTCACTCTCCGTTTTAAAAAAGCCGTCCTCTACTTTCCTATTTTATATCAAACCGACGGCAAAGTAAATAAATTATCCTTAATTTTAAATAAATATTCACAGAATTTTCAGCCAAACTGCTCTCCGAACTGTTTTCCGCCCAAAATATGAAAATGAAGATGCGGTACCGTTTGCCCTCCGTTTTTTCCCACATTGCTCACCAAACGAAAGCCGTCATGCAGCCCTTGCTCTTTGGCAATCCGCCCGATCACCTCAAAAATATGCGCAATCAGCGCACCGTCCTCAGGCGCAAGCGCAGCCGCACTCTGAATATGCTTTTTAGGAATCACAAGAATATGCACCGGCGCGGCGGGTGCAATATCTTGAAATGCCAGCACGGACGCATCCTCATATACCTTTTTTGAAGGAATTTCCCCTTTTACGATTTTACAAAAAATACAATCATTCATTGCTTTATATCCTTTCGCCAAGCAGCCCATCCTCACTAAGCTGCGTTATTTTTACAAAAACGATTTTCCCTGCCAGTCCTTCTCCCGGAAACGATACCTGCACATGCTCTTTTGTTAAGCCATACTGCCTGCCGCCAAAATCATTTTCACACAGCACACTTTTGATCCTTCCGATAAATTGCCGGCGATATTCCTTGCTTTTCTGTTCACAAAGCGCGGAAAGCTGCGCCGCCCGTGCCGCCTTTACACTTTTGGGCAGCTGTCCTTCCATTACAGCCGCGCGTGTCCCCTCTCTTGCCGAATAAGGAAACACATGCACCCAGGCAAACCCCACTTTCTCCGCAAACGCCAGCGTTTGGTGGAATTCTTCCTCTGTTTCTCCGGGGAATCCGACAATAATATCCGTAGAGATTGCCGAAAGAGGATCGAGCTTTCTGATCTTTTCCACAGCCTGCAAATATTCCTCCGCCGTATACCTCCGGTTCATTCGCTTCAGCACCGTATCGCTGCCCGATTGCAGAGAAAGATGATACTGCCGACAAAACGCTTCCTGTACACATACGCGCGAAAGAAATTCGTCGGTAATAATATTTGGCTCCAGTGAGCCCAGCCGTACGCGTTCAATCCCGTCGATGGCAGCGACGCGTTCCACTACATCAGCAAGACTGACGGAAAAGTTCCATTCTCTTCCATAAGAAGAAAGATGAATGCCGTTAAGTACGATTTCGCAAAACCCCGCGCGGGCAAGCTCGCGGCACTGCTCTTCAATGCGCTCAAGCTCCCGGGAGCATTCCCGGCCGCGCACGTAAGGAATAATGCAATAGGAGCAAAAATTATTGCAGCCATCCTGTATTTTAATAAACGCCCTTGTTTTTTCACCCAGGGAATCCGGAAGCTCCTGATATGCAGAAAAATGCGTCATATCTTCTACAGAACAACCCTTCAGGCCGCTTAAGATCATAGCCGGCAAATTTTGCTTCTGGGTGTTTCCCGCTACGATAGAAACACCGGGAATTCCATAAAACAGTTCCGGTGCCTTTTGCGCCGCACAGCCGGTCACTGCAATAACCGCCAATGGATTTTTTGCTACGGCTCTACGCACCAGCTGACGGGATTTTCTCTCGCCTTCAGCCGTTACGCAGCAGGTATTGATAATATAAACCTCGGCTAACTCGTCAAAATCTACAATGGTATAGCCGTTTTTCTTCATCATTTCGGCCAGGGCCTGTGTTTCACACTGATTGACCTTACATCCCAGCGTGGTAAGCGCGCACCTAAACATCCATTTCCCCCATCAGGCATAAAATGACAGCCCCGGCGGCAATAGCGGCTGTCTCCG
>ENA-ORNQ01002071-ORNQ01002071.1-human-gut-metagenome-genome-assembly--contig:-NODE-2071-length-14159-cov-2.926900_pt1 | contig 14159 bp, 13 predicted proteins | sample MGYA00242116_ERZ509024 | MGnify/ENA primary metagenome ERZ509024 (study PRJEB26280, sample SAMEA2338697) | human gut metagenome | biome: human gut; feature: human-associated habitat; material: faeces...
GCCGACAAAACAAAATTCTTGCTGTTAATTTTTACCTTTTTAACAGCCGCTTTTTTTACATAAACTTTTAATACGGTTTTCTTTTTCTTGTTCTTCTTTGATGTAATCGTGATTTTTGTTTTTCCCGCTTTTACACCCTTTACAACACCTTTGGCTGATACCGTAGCAATCTTTTTGTTTGCCGATTTATAAGTGACTTTTTTATTTGCTTTCTTATTCGGTTTTACCTTTACGATCGTTGTAATTTTAACTTTTTTACCTTTTGCCACATATACTTTTTTCCCTGATGGTGCAGATGCTGTCACTTTCTTTACACTGGCTTTTTTCGCCTGAGCATCACTTGCGTTACATACAACTGCTGTTGAAAGTGCTGCAGCAAAACTTAACGCGCCAATAAATGCTTTTGTTAATCTTCTATTCATTTAATATCCTCCCTAATAAAATTTCATTTCCCGGAATCTCTAAACTTGTATTTTCCCTTGTTACCGCTTTCTGTTACTCCTCCCTCCGTGGCATAATTACAAGATTATGATAATTATAACATCGTTTTGATAGATAGGCAAATGTTTCTCAACTCCTACCATGGAAGACGTCCATCAAATTTACCCTGTTCTTTCTTTTTGACTGGTTTTGTCGTTGGTTTCGGAATCGTTTTTACTACAATCTTACGCTTTTGGCCTTTTCCTATCGTAAGCACCTGTGTATAACTTTGATTGCAAAACAAGACTTTTTTACTATGTATTTTTTGCGAAACTACCTTTCCTTTATTTTTTTTTGAACTTATTTTCCATCGAACTTTTATTTTTAAGTTTGCATTAAGGGTATGCAGTTTTTTTATTGCTTTGCTCTGTTTTAAACCTATGACATTACACATTTTGTATGTCTGCCTTGTTGGTATAGGGCTTGGTGCATAAGTTTTATTAACCGGTTTGGGGGTGGTTATTACACGAGCGGATGGCGATTTTTCAGTTGTTGTATCCTCTTTCTCAAAAGAACTGCATTGCGCTATCGCAGTAGCTGCACCTGCTGCAAGCAGACAGACGATGCCACCATACTTAACCCATTTACCAGTAGATTTCCCATTCGAATACAATGCCGCACACAAGTCATCCATAGAAGAATATCTTTTTTTTGCATCTACCGCCATCCCCTTCATAATTACCTGTTCTTTATAGCGTTCCAAACCAATATTCTTAAAACGCCAAAGCGGTACAACCTGGTCACGAATCAATCTCTTCACCGACTCATCCGGTCTTATACCGGTAAGCATAAAATACATTGTTGCACAAGCCCCATAAACATCGGTATAGGCCCCCTTGTGAGATTTTTCTACATACTGTTCCTCTGCCGAATAACCTCGCTAAAAAAAGACTGTCATGGTCTTATTGTCTTGTGTTTCCGAAAATCTGGCTGCCCCAAAATCAATCAACACACCTTTGTTGTCCGTTGCTAATACAATATTATCCGGTGAAATGTCTCTATGCAGCAATCCTTCTTTATGGATTTCCCCTACCGAGTAAAGAATCGGTTTCATAATCGTTAACACATGCTCCGGCTCCATCGGTCCCTGACTCTCCACAAACTGTTTCACATTTTGACCTTTAATCCGCTCCATCACCATATAAGCCGTTTGATTTTCATAAAAAAAATCTTTTACCATAACAATGCTGTCTAGAGAATCAAAACGAGCCAATATTCTTGCTTCATTTACAAATCTTTCTAGTCCAGTGGAAAACAACTCACCAGAGCGGCCTTTGTAGACAACGACTTTTTCCTCACCACTCATTCTCATTGCAAAACGACGCGGGAAAAACTCCTTAATAGACACCTGCTGTTGAAGCACCTTATCATATCCCAAATAGACAATTCCCATGCCGCCCTCATCAATCACACCTAAAATTGCATATTTTTTATTTAGGACTGTACCTTTTTTTAGCCAATAGCCTTCATATTCACGCATCATCACCATTCTCCGCATCCAAATATTGTTCCAAAACATCTGCTAAAGAATACATTTCATCCTTTTGAAAACATCCACATAACACCCCATCCAATTCATATTTTTCTTCTTCAACCGGGGCCATCTGGCAAGCATTTAAAATATGATTTGCAAAATCGATAAACTCTTTTTTTGCTTTTTTTGCATCATAATTTTCGCTCTCCATACGTCTTGCATAACGTTTTTGCGATAAACATAATATAAGAGGCAGAATATCCTGTCTTGTTATCAATGAACATCTTCGTTGTTGTTCTTTTATCAATTTATCCCGATTCTCAAGATTAGGAGTTACAATTAATTTCATTAACTTTTCCTTTTGCACACCAACATTAAGCAAATCGGATAAATACTTATCATCCATAAGTCGCACTTCACTATGAACCCGTCTTTTGTTATCCAATTTCATTCGCTGTTTCAAATCCGTATACATCTCCGCTAAAAGTTCTGTATTTGAATTTAATGAAATGTTTGAGATTTCCACCAACTCAAAAATTGTCTCTTTTATTTGTTTTGAAAGATTATCATTTTTTTTACAATACTTGCTTTTTAAATACCTTGGAATCGTTTTCTTTCGATTTTCAGGATTCATATGCCACTTTTCTTCCCAGAATTCAAACGAAGTTTCCGCAAGTAAGGTTTCTAAATAATCCTTGGCATCCATTTTTATTTCCGAAATTATTTCTTCCTTAATTGTTCTAAAATAATCCAAAACAGTTTTACTATACCCTTTAAAATCCTCGCTTCTCTCTAACATCCATTGCAAAAAATCATCCGCATCCAATTCACAGTTTTTACCGTATTCTTCCCAAATATCATTTGTACAATTATGTTGTCTGATGGAAAGATTGCCTGGCAGAGACTTTTCCAAATAATCTATCATATTTATGCAATCATCATATGTTATCTGGTGATAAAATCCATACAAAAAAATCATCTCACGATAATCATTGACCTGAAAACCAGGTTCGCGCATTACATAAACAAACAACTCTTCCATTTCTTTAACGGAAAGCCGTAAATCAAAACCAATTTTAAATAATCCTTCGCGATTCGGTCTCTTTATTCCACCTATTCCAAACCACTTTTTTATCGTTTGCGTTGCCGCAATTCGTTTCCCCTCTTTTGTTGTTAATCTTAAAAAATTTCGATATGCCTGATAACGTTCTTCATCTGAAAAATAATTTTTTTCACTATTTAGCATTTTTTTCATCAAGAAATCATCAAGCCGATTACATCTTTTTGTTTGCATCATATAAATTCACCTTTTATAATTTAATTTTATAAGCCTTGGACCATGGACTTTTTTTATTGTTCCCTGAATAAGTTCTTGTTTTTATGTAGACAATATGCCCCGAACTTGTATAAAGAAAACGATACCGTCCTTTATTCTTCCTAATCATCCTCTTCTTAAATTTCAGTTTTTTATATTTTTTTTGCTCACCCATATAAATATCTGCATACTTTCCTTCATACTTCAAAAACTTGATTTCCAAATACCGTTTTCCCGTTTTCGTCTGCTTTTTTTTCACAACAATTTGTGGTTGATTATAAGCATATGTTTTTGCCTCAACTATTTTGGCATACTTCTTTTTACCCTTCCCCTGACTAAAAACCGGAATAACTTTATAATAATACTTATTATTTTTCTTTACAAAACGATCCAGATACGTATGTTTTTCTCCTAAAACACTTCCAACTTTTTGATATGTTCCTTTCAAACTACTGCTTCGGAACACCTCATACTTCACAGCACCAGTAAAAGACTTCCATACCAATTTTATCTTATTGCTGCTAGTACAACTTGCCTTCACGCTATCTACCTTGCTTTTCTCAAATGAAAACGAGGATACTTGTGTCGGTGTCTGCACTGGTGTCTGCGTTGGTGCTTGTGTCGGTGTTTGCATCTGCGTCGGTGTCGGTGCTTGTGTCGGCGCTTGTGTTGGTGCTTGTGTCGGCTCTTGTGTTGGCGCTTGTGTTGGCGTCTGTGTTGGCGTCTGTGTTGGCATCTGCGTTTCTTCAGCGTTATTCCCATCCGGAAAATACTCCCGTTGATCCACTTTTTCCTCCCATTCAAGAATCCGGTACGAATATGCTGACAATATATCTCTATTTCTCCATGAGCAAATGATATTTTGCGTATCTCCCGGCTTTAATTCATGGAACCATTCACCATACTCCTTTCCAAGCAAATTTCCATCTTTATCGTAAAAAGCAATCAATGGTTTTGTTGGACGCTGAGAACGTTTTGATTCATTTTTCATTCGAATCACCGTCGACAATTGACCATTTATTAAATCTGTCTTTACATCGTCAAATGACCACCATCTGCTATGATCCGAAAAACTTTTATACATATCCGGTGAATTGTTTGATAAACCAGAAGCATCTGAACCTGAAAACCAATTATATTTTTTTATAAATTCTTTTTTCTCCGGCAAAGGCTCTGTTATTGGGAAAGGATTTGTATCCTGCCAAATTTCATCACTAAAATAAGTGTTTTTATCTTCCGGATTTTTACTTGCCCAATTTGTCGCACACCAATCATATGCATATAGCGCATGATCCAATGTTGCCGATGCTATAAGTTCTACTGTCTGCCCTGGTTTTGTTGGTTGCAGAATGCCTCCATAAGTAATGATTTCTTTTCCCTCTTTATTGACAAAATACAAATCAAATACAACCATTGGTAATTCCTTGTTTGTAACATTTGTAACGTTCGCTGTAATATTAATTTGTTTGTTTCGATACAAAACCACCATATCTTCAAATTTGAATCCTCCCATAATTCTGGAACGAGTTATGTTGGGCGAGCAATTCATCCATGTATCCTCTGCGATTTTCTCCACCCAGTCTACACGTCTTTGGTAATCATAATATGTTGACGGTAAATCTTTTGTTTTATAACTTTTTTCTCCCTTTTCTGATATGTAATTCACAAACCAGCTTTTTGCAAATATGGCAGTATCTTCATCATAAACACTTGTCGTCCAATTCATCGCCATGTTAGTAGAAATCCATGATTCACCGCTTAATAATTCACCTATTTCAGCAATAAAGCAATTGTATATGTAATCATTATACCCATTCGATACCCCTATTGAAATTTTAAAATTTTCATAATCCTTTTTTGAATGATTAACAACCTTAACCTTCATCCTGGTCACACCATTTACTCGCTGCAGAGTCATGGGGGTTATTTCTATCTCATCATAAGATTTCATCTGATACATTTCCAAACTGCGATTTACTAATTTCTCTCCATCCCAATCTACCCAATCACAAAGATATTTCCAATCATTTTCAAAATTGTCATCCGATGCCTTCACAGGCTGTGAGAGCATAAGTGCAGAAATAACCGATAAAATCAGGATTATTGATAGTTGTTTCTTTTTTTTAATACTCATGGCACACCTCTTTACTACGTTATTTGAATCCATTTACAATTTTTTTGCACTCATTCTTTATGATATTATATACATTAGTTTTAATTTTTGTCAATTTGCCGACTGTATATATTTCACCACTAATATTCTCCTGAGTAGCATATTCCATACTAATAAGCATAACATAAACCACCAATATATTTTTTCCTAATTTTTAACGCAAGAAGAGGCGCCACTCTTGCGAGTAACGCCTCAGTTGATTTTGTATTATGTTGTTTTGTCAATGGCTTAGTTTTTTACAAGCGTAATGTCCTTCATCACTTGCCAAATCGAATTTATGATTTTTGACAACAGTAGTTTGGGATGGATCCTTAACGTTAATCAAGACAGAACCCGTCACACCGCTTCCATCTGTTGCTGTTGCTGTAATTGTTGCACTGCCTTCTGCCCCCTCCTTAGCCGTCACAACGCCTGCAAAGTCTACGGTTGCTATATCCTCATTGTCCGATGTCCATTTAACAATCTGTCGAGACGCATCAGCAGGTGTAATATAAGCCCCTGGAAAAGCAGCCGTGCGAAACTGTTCATTTCCATTATAGGTTTGCATATTCAACTCATTCGAAGATGTTACAACCAATCGAATATAGTCATATTCTGAGATATCTTTCATACCATTATCATATCCATAAAATCCATCCCCCATAGTATCCGATATGTCGATTATTTGATCTTCACTCGTTACCGGATTCATATAAAATGATACACCCGAGTCATAATCTTTTGATGATGTAAATGTCACCGAATCATCCTCTGAAAATTTTGTACTTTTTGTTACTTGCCTACCATCGCTTCGTTTCGATGCAGATGTGAATGTTGTTTCATTTAATTCTGATATCGTAATCGGATATGTTTTAGATTCATCAATATCAACTTTCCTATCATCTACATAAATGCTATTTACCGGTGTTGCTGTTGGCGTTGCTGTCGGTTCGACCGTTGGTGCTTTCATCTGCTGCTTTTCCTATTTTTTCTTAAGAACCATTACAGTTGCTATGTACTTTTTCCTGCCAGCCTTCGCCTGTACTTTTGCCTTTCCGACCTTTTTGGCTTTTACCATAACACTATCTTTTTCCTTTTTGCTAAGAGATACATTTTTCTTTCCAGATATCACAGTCCATTTTGTCTTCTTTTTATTATTTTTGAGCTTGATTCTAACAGTATTACCCACATATACATTAACCAATTTCTTTTCTAACTTGACTTTTTTCTTTGCCGCACTACTCTGCCATTCACCAGAAGAAAAAACACTGTAAATTGTTAAACAAACAGCAAGACAAACTGCAAACATCCTCTTTAATTTCTTATCCATATTCATTCCGCCATTTTTATTTCTTGATTTTTACTTTCTTTGCACTACTCCATTTTCCATACCTTTTCTCATATAATTTTCACTCCTGAATCAAAAAAATCATTAACAGAGCCATAAACTTTCCCTTTCCATGTTATGCTCGTCAAGTTATCACAGCCTACAAATGCCATACTATTTACCTCTGCCACGCTGTTTGGCAGCACCATACTTGTCAGATGACTGCAACCGCAAAATACACCATCGCCAATCTTCGTTATCCTATCTGATAGCGTGATACTTGTCAGACCACTACAATCAGAAAATGCAAACTCTCCTATCTCCGTCACACTCTCCGGTAGCGTAATACTTGTCAGACCACTACAGTCAGAAAATGCAAACTCTCCTATCTCCGTCACACTCTCTGGTAGTGTGATACTCGTCAAACCGCTACAACCATAAAAGGCACGCTCTCCCATTTGTGTCACTCCAGAGGGTACTTCCGTATTTTTACATCCCGCAATCAATGCACTGCTAGATTTTTCAATAATTGCATTACAATTCTCTCTGCTGTCATATATTTTATTATTTTTGTCAACTTTGATGCTTTCCAAATTATCACAGCAGGAAAATGCACCCCAACCTATCTCTGTCACACTATCTGGTAACATGATACTCGCCAGTCCGCTACAATCTTCAAATGCAGAGGCTCCTATCTCCGTCACACCTTCCGGTACTTTTGTGTTTTTACAACCTACAATCAACACATTGCCGGATTTTTCAATAATTGCATTGCAATTCTCCCTACTGTCATATACTTTATTATTTTCGTCAACTTTGATGCTTTCCAAATTACTACATTTCCAAAATGCAGAGTCTCCTATCTCTACCACACTTTCCGGTATCATGATACTTGTCAGTCCACTGCATTCCCAAAATGCAAGTTTTCCTATCTCCGTCACACTATTTGGCAGTGTGATACTCGTCAGTCCACTACAGCCATAAAATGCTTCGCTACCTATCTTCGTCACACTTTTCGGTAGTGTAATGCTCGTCAGATTACTACAACAAGAAAATGCAGAGTCTCCTATCTCGGTCACACTTTCTGGTATTGTTATACTTGTCAAACCGCTACATCCCGAAAATGCACAATTACCTATCTTTGTCACACTTTTCGGCAGCGTGATGCTCGTCAAACCGCTACACTCCTCAAATGCCTGATAGCCTATCTCCGTCACTCCCTCCTTAACAATGACATTTACTTTTCCCGATACATTCTTAATTTCATCTGAATTCGTTCCATCGTACACAATCGTCACAATTCCTTCCGGTCCATCGTTGACTCCCGGTGAAGCTGTCGCTGGTATTTCTGTCTTCTCTGGCGCAGGAGACACACTTGGTCTCTTACTCGCCTCCGGTGTAGGAGATACACTTGGTCTCTTGCTTTCTCCCACCTTGTTTTTCGCCTTTGCCGTAACCTTAACCTTGCAGCTATATTTCTTTGCTCCAATCACTGCTCGCACTGTAGCGTTTCCTTTTTTAATGCCCTTTACTGTGCAACTTTTCTTGCTCTTCTTCACAATCTTCACGTATTTTTTGCCTTTACTAACCTTCCACTTTACAGCCCGCTTGTTGTTCTTCAGCTTCAAAACTTTTTTTGCTCCAACAACTACTTTTGCTGTCCTTGGCAGAGTCCCCTTTGCCGCCATTACTGAAACACTAGTTCCATAACTACTAACCATCATTGCAGCGATTGTTCCTGCTGTGAAATATTGTTTGGTTCGTTTTTTCATCCTTTTCTTCCTCCTCTTGCAATCTATTTATTTCTTGATTTTTACTTTCTTTACGCTACTCCACTTTCCATACACCTTTTTTCCATTTGAAAGGGTATAGGCACGAACTCTCATATAATATGTTTTTTTCTTTTTTAATTTCTTGACTGTATACTTTGTCTTTGTTGTTGATTTTGTCTTCTTTGCCTTAAATTTTTTACTGGTTGCATATTGTAATTGGTAGCCTTTTGCTCCTGCAACTTTTTTCCACTTAAGAATAATTTTTTTCCCTTTTGTGTTTTTCATTGATTGCAGAATGGTTTCAGAAAGGCGCAGAGTTTGACTTGGAATCGTTGTTGCATTCTCATCCACAATTTGTATAGAATCACTCTTATTCTCTGCTTTCGGTTCTTTCCCCATATTATTATTTCCGCTATCATTATGTTTTTTTCTCCAATGAGCATAAACCTTATGCGAAATATCACTATTTACAATTGTATTACTTGATATTAGATTGCCACCTTCTTTTTCTGTATACCATCCTGCAAAATCATATCCATCTCTTATAGGAACAGGCAATTTGCGATATTTATCTCCATAAATAACCGGTTTCTTTTCTGTGTCAACATCGCCTCCGTTGCCCTCAAATAAGCAGTAAATAATTTCCTTGAATGAATTGCCTGCCCAATTTGCGGCAAAAGAGTCTTTTTCGGCATAAACTGTTTCTAATTTAACCGAATCAAATGTTGCAGAAGAGATTACATATCCAGAATCAATTTTCGTTATGCTTTTAGGTATGACAATTGTTTTTAAACTACTACAATTCGCAAACACTCTATTTTTTAATTCCACCATGCCTTCCGGTATGATTACATTATTCAGTTTACTACATCCTTGGAATGCTGCTGGCTCAATAATAACTTCCTTTGGAATAATAACATTTTGAATGTTTTTCTGATTACCAAAAGCATAGTTTCCTATTTTGCTTACATTCTCTGGAACCTCATACTCTGCATCTAATATTCCGGAAGGATAATACACTAATTCTTTCTCATCTTTCGAAAACACAATTCCATTAACAGACGTATATTTTGTATTAGTATTATAAAATTTTACTTCTTTTAAATTGTTACATCCTCTAAACTGCTCTGTATATCCTGTTGGACCATCCGTTCCATCAAAAAAATCCCAGCTATCTGGTAATGTTATTGTCTCTAACCCTCCACAATCTATAAACACGCCCCAGTCGTCAGCATTTGAACTAGTATGAATTTCATGAGAGCCTTCTCCGATAACTATATCCGTCAATGCAGGTGACTTTTCAAATATTTTTCCATGTAACTTGCTATTTTTACCAATATCAGCCTTTTCAAGCACATTACACCATCCAAAAGCAGCCCAATCCACCTCACAGCCATTTGGGACACTAATTTCCTGCAAATAATCATTACAAGAAAAGGCCTCTCTACCGATATATTTTATTTGTTGTGGGATTTTCATCTCAACAAATTTATTTTTCTCAAATGCACCATAACCTATTTTTTCCACACTGCATCCCCATCCAATATGATTCAATGAGCATGAAGTAAAAGCGTAACTTCCTACTAGTTTGACCTGATTTGGTATTACAATAGAAGTCAACGCACTGCACGCTCTGAAAGCATTGCTGCCAATTTCTGTTACCGTATCTGCAATCTCAACTGTTTTTAAATTAACACATACATTTGCCTTCACATAACGTTTGCTAGAAAAAGAACTTGAACCAATATATGTAACTCCCTTTTCGATAACTACTTTGGTAATCTCTTCCGTATAACCTTGTTCTAACCATGGTGCCTCCGTTTCAATTACTGTTTCTTTTCCTAATAAGTCATATTTATAGCGGTAATCATTCATTTCACCAGTACCATAAATACGGAGAACACCTGTATTCCTATTTAATTCCCAATAAACATTCTCACCACATTTACCATTTACAATGTTATTTGTTTCTTCTGCATAACTTATTATCATATATGAATCCTGAAAAGCAAATAGCCCCAATACGACTAACAATAATGCTAATGGTTTTAATAACTTCCTCATACAACTCTTCCTCCTTTTTATCATCATTCTCGATTTTATCTGCTTATCAAAATTTAGCGGTTAGCATTACTTATTAGCTAGATTGATAAACTTCTTACCTACTTGAACCTTTACTGCAAACTTATTTTTTAAGATAAGTTTTTTGGCCTTCTTCTTAACGATACACTTTTTCTTACCTTTAGGAGATAAGGTGTATACTTTACCTTTTTTAGTCATAAAGACAAGGTTACCACTCTTCTTTATGAAGGCAGCTGATTTAATTCCAGAGTATTTTTTACTCTTACTACTTCCTTTCCAAGTGAGTTTACTCTTAGTAAGTTTGTACTTACTTGTAATTTTACTTCCCAAAGAAAGACAGTTATAACCAGCTTTCTTCTTCACAGATACTTTTGGTGTTACGGTTGTTTTTTTGGTAACAGCAGGAGTATTTGTGGTTGGGGGAGTGACAACAGGGCTAACTGTTGGAGCAGAAGGAGTAGGAACATTAGGAGTAGCTGCAGGAATTGTTGGAGTAGGCGTTGGCGTAGGATCATTATTATCAGGTGGAAAATATGATTTCATCTCATCAAATGTTAATATAGGATGAGTTTGACCATCTTTAGTTTTATATCCAGTAACAAAATCATTTTCATCTCGAATTAAAGATTCAACATCAGTTACATATAAATCAGAGTCTTCTATATTCGAAATGTAAACGTTGACAAAGCCTTTATCCTCGTAACCAAATAAATCATAGTTCCACCAGAGAATAGTTGATTTAATTGGACTAATTACCCATACTGTACTTAGTTTATCAATTCCTACATCTAAAGTATCGTGCCACAAATATTCTGGTTTTTGGTCGTCAATTTGCATGTAAATGTAAGAATTTTCATATCTGGTTAAAGTCCGCACAGTACCATTTACGGTACAAGTGTAAGTTTTAACTATTGGACAGTCGGGTAAATTCTCTTCTGCTCTAGCTGTATTCGTATAAAACATTGTACAAATAACCATTGCTAACAGTGTTAATAAAGCTACACATTTTTTTTGTGTTTTCTTATTCATAGAAAACCCTCCTCTTCTTTTTTGAAATTTTAAGTTCTCCTTACTCCTAGAAAAGAACTTGTTATGTTGCCGATAAAAACAGAAAATAAATACAACAATTCAAAAGAAGTTTGCAATAGCATCGGCAACAAAAGCGCCTAACACTAATTATATCATTCAACCTCTTAAATCTTTTTCCTAATTTTTAACGCGAAAGCGCTACCTGCCTGTTTGGTGCAAAAAAACAGCTACGCGCTGTTCTTTTTTTTACTATGAAATCCCCAAACACATGGATGACCATGGTGTGGATTTCTGTGAAGATCTGCTTTCCTAGTCAGACAAGCTGCCGGCGGAATGCAGAAAGTAACCTTAATGATATGCCGCTCTTCGGAGCGGTTGCTTATGTGAGTGTACCCACACTATGGAGCGTTTACCTATCTTCTTAACTAATACGACAATTTTCTTTTTATTAACTTTCAATTTTTTAGAAATAGCATATGTTCTCTGAACACTCCATGAATTGCCAAACAGTTCAATTCCTAAGAACAACGCAATACAAAACGCAATATTTTTTTCCTTTTATAGTTCATATTTTTTTCTCCTTGTCTCTTTGTCTTTATCTCACTTAACTTTCTTTTTTGCGCTACCTACCTAATTTTTAACTCAATAAAACTGAATAAAAATCACATTTTAAACTATAATTATATTTATTATCTCAGCATCTCATTTGACATTTACTATATGTCATATTAACCAATAATATCCCTTATAATTTCGATACTGAACGAATTAATTTAGGACGGTGATTTTATGTATAAAAACAAAGCAACTAATGGCAGAAATAATATTTCCGGACTTGCCATTGCAAAACTTCGAAAAAATATGGTTCCAAAGACTTCCCAACGAGCTTTAGCCGATAAAATGCAGTTAGAAGGTATTGCTCTTGACAAAAATGCAATTCAACGTATTGAATCCGGACAACGCTTCGTTACAGATATTGAATTAAAAACATTTGCAAAAGTTCTTGGTGTTTCATGTGATACATTATTGTCCTAAAATAGTACAATATATTATCCAATTTAAACATTTTTTAACTCTTACTTACATTTTTTCGTCATAAAAATGCGCCACTTCCTTTTCGTTTTCTTTCGTTACAATACAAACACTATTGAAATCCGAAAAGAAATTCTTTTTATCTATTTTAATGTTCTGATAATAATAGTCCTCATCTCCTTCATAAGAAATATCACCATAATCTAGAACCTTTTTCCCGTTTTCTGTTATTACTCACGCTTCTTTATTCTCATTCGATAAGAGGTATGCCGTATCAATCTTCAAACAACTATAATAGCGGGCATCATAAACTGCATCCCCTGATGTGGTTTGATACTTCCATGTATCATTACTCTTAGAAATGGTATTTTCTTTATTATTTCCGATATGATAAGTTTTGATAATTTCAACTGGTTCTTTATCACTATCAAATTCATCTAAGCGCTCTTGTACTTTTGAATACTTTCCTACCGTTTTGCAAATACCATTTTCATCAATATATATTTTTTCCGTTGTTATCTTATTTTTTTCCCAATCTCCTCCTTCAACATATACATGATACTTATTTCCAGATTTGCCTCTCGCATTACAATGCCTAAATGAACAATTTTTCCATTGCTTTAATAATTTTCCATCATAGGAATACAAATAAGTATTAACCCACGATGAAGCCATTATTGTGACGATAAAACACTGCTCATTCACCCATTCTTCTGAAACAGTCAAAATTGAGGCATCACTATCTACAGGCAAATTAAACGAACTTTTCTGGCTTCCATCTTCATTGTAAATACTAATATTGTTTTTTTCGCTATTTTGAGCATAAAATAATATAGGTACATCCTGATTCGCCTCTGTTTCATACTCAACCACACCAAAGGCTGAAGTATCCAAATCATTTATTATTTTATTTCCATCTTTATTAAACACTGACTTTTTCTTCTCATAACTCGTTTTAATAAATACTTTTCTCTTCTTTTTCCTTTTTTTCTTCTTGTTGAACCTTTTCTTCTTGCTTGTCAGGTATATTTACATCCTGCTTTTTGCCACAGGATAGCATAAAAACACTCATAATACATATGATAAAAATATAATATATTCGTTTCATTTTTTCCTCCAACTTTGTTTTCATAAAATCACCATTCCTTTCTGTTTAATCGTTATGTTTGCCTGCTAAAACGCTTTTTGACATCTAGCAAATGTCATTTTATCACAATCTTGTCTATAACCTTATTCCGTGAAACTTACCATAGTGTTACATCCCTTTTTTTCAGCAATAATACCTGCTGGAAACTGATTTTCGCAATACATTTTATTTCACCCACTAGGTTAAACAAAATTTTGTTTTTTTACTGTATCATCATGCATTATCCTGTATAATGAAAGTATCAAAAGATAGGCGGAGGCAGTGCAATGAAGAAAATACACATTGAATTCAGCGATGAGCGGCTCATTACTCCCAGTGGTCTGGTATTCGTAGGGCAAATACTTGGAAA
>ENA-ORNQ01002074-ORNQ01002074.1-human-gut-metagenome-genome-assembly--contig:-NODE-2074-length-14151-cov-9.746666_pt1 | contig 14151 bp, 5 predicted proteins | sample MGYA00242116_ERZ509024 | MGnify/ENA primary metagenome ERZ509024 (study PRJEB26280, sample SAMEA2338697) | human gut metagenome | biome: human gut; feature: human-associated habitat; material: faeces...
CGACGACCTGACGGCCGAGTACCTCGGCGGGCTGCTCGAAGCGGGCATCGACCGCCTTTCGATCGGCGTACAGTCGTTCGACGACGACTGCCTGAAGCTGATGAACCGCCGCCACACGGCCGCGCAGGCGGCCGAAGCGGTCCGCGCTGCGCAGCGCGCCGGATTCGGCAACATCACCCTCGATCTGATCTTCGGCGTGCCGGGTTTCGGCGGCGATACGCTGCGCCGCTCGCTCGATACGGCCCTTTCGCTCGGCGTACAGCATATTTCGGCATACCATTTGACCGTCGAACCCGATACGGCTTTCGGGCGGCGCGCTGCGCGGGGCGAATTCCGGGCCGTGGACGAGCAGGTCAGCGAAACGGAGTTCCTCACGGTCCACGAGACGCTGACCGGAGCGGGATTCGAACACTACGAAGTCTCGAATTTCGCCCTTCCGGGCTTCCGCGCCCGCCACAACGCGGCGTACTGGCACGGCGCGAAGTACCTCGGCATCGGTCCTGCGGCGCACTCGTTCGACGGCGAGGAGCGGCACTGGAACGTAGGTTCGGTGGAGCGGTACATCGCGGGCGATCCGGCGGAACGCGAACTCCTCACGAACAGGGACCGTTTCAACGAATACGTCATGACGGCGCTCCGAACCGCCGAAGGAATCGACACGCGGGAGGTCGCGGCCCGTTTCGGCACGAAACGGCTGGAGCGGATGCGCGAAGAGGCGGCCCCCTATCTGCAAAGCGGCGCGCTCCGCGACGCAGGCGGACGGCTGGCGGTTCCCTCGGAGCGGTTTCTGATCTCGGACGCCGTGATCGAGGCCCTTTTCGAAACATAACGACGCGCGCAACCAAGTGAAACTGAAATGTTAAGTTATTCTTAAATTTTTTTACTAACTACCCTTTCGAGATTGTTAATATAAATATAAGTATTACCTTTGCACCGGTTTTCAACCGATTCGACAAGTAAATTACAAACAAGCATCACAAATATGAGTAACACAAAACTAACCCCCGATTACCTTTTCGAGGTAAGCTGGGAGGTCTGCAACAAAGTCGGCGGCATCCATACGGTAGTCTCGACCAAAGCGCAAACGGCCATCCGGAAATTCAACGAGCGCTACATCCTCATCGGCCCCGACCTGCAGCACGAAGGCGTGAACCCCGAATTCGAGGAGGATCCCAACCTGCTGAAGGCATGGCGTCAGGGACTCTACGCCGAAGGCATCCGCATCCGCGCGGGACACTGGAAAATCAAGGGCGAACCGACGGCCATACTGGTGGACTTCACCTCGCTGATTCCCCGCAAGGACGAAATACTCAAGAAACTCTGGGAGACCTACCACGTCGATTCGATTTCGGGTCAGTGGGACTACATCGAACCCGTGCTCTTCGGCTACGCCGCAGGCGCGGTGATCGCCTCCTATGTCGAGAACTTCTGCACCGCGACCGACAAGATCGCCGCCCATTTCCACGAATGGATGACCGCGGCGGGCGGTCTCTACCTGCGCCGTCATGCGCCTTATGTGGCGACGCTCTTCACCACGCACGCCACGGTCATGGGCCGCTGCATCGCGGGCAACCACCTGCCGCTCTACACCGACCTGACCAAATTCAACGCCGACGATCTGGCACGCCAGTTCAACGTCGTGGCCAAACACTCGATCGAAAAGGCCGCCGCTGCCTACCACGACGCATTCGTCACGGTCAGCGACATCACGGCCAACGAGTGCAAATTCCTGCTGGGCCGCGAACCCGACTGCATCACGCCCAACGGCTTCGAAAACGATTTCGTCTGGACCGGCGAGGAGTACGACGCGAAGCGCGCCGAAGCCCGCAAAACGATGATCTCGGTGGCCGAAGCGTGTCTGGGCGAAAAGTTCGCCGAGGAGCCGCTGATCGTCGGCACCAGCGGACGCTACGAATTCCGCAACAAGGGCATCGACGTATTCATCGAATCGCTCAAGAAACTGGCCGCATCGTCCCGGCTCAAACGTCAGGTGCTGGCCTATATCACCGTGCCCGCCGCCAACCGCGGTCCGCGCGCGGACCTGCAGGCGCATCTGGCCGACCCGTCGAAACCCATCGACGGCGGGCAGTACAAATACACGACCCACTACCTCGAATACCAGAGCAGCGACCCGATCGTTAACGCCCTCAACGGCAGCATTCTGACCACGCCCGATTCGAAGGTGAAGGTGATCTTCGTTCCGACCTACCTCAACAAGGCCGACGGCATCTTCGGCAAGGATTACTACGAACTGCTGGTCGGCATGGACATGACCGTATTCCCCTCCTACTACGAACCGTGGGGATACACGCCGCTCGAATCGGTGGCCTTCTCCGTGCCGACGATCACCACGACGCTGGCCGGATTCGGTCTCTGGGCGGCCAAACAGCGCGAGCATGCGGGCGTGGAGATCGTTCTGCGCGACGACTACAACGATCAGGAGGTCGAAGAGAAGATCGCCGAGTCGCTGCTGCACTTCAGCTTGCTGGACGACAAGCACGTGAACGAGATGCGCGTGTCGGCCTACGAAATCTCCGAAACGGCGCTCTGGGAACACCTCTTCGCCGCCTACGAGCAGGCTTACTCCGAGGCTGTCGAAAGTTCGGTCATCCGCACCAACCGCGCCGTGCTGGACGAGGGCGGAAACCGCAACGAGCAGATCAACTTCGTGCGCCAGCAGCTTTTCGCCGAGAAGCCCAACTGGAACCGCATGATGGTGGACAAGACCCTGCCCAAACGGCTGCACGCCCTCGAAGAGCTGTCGCGCAACCTCTGGTGGTGCTGGAATCCCGGCACGCGCGACCTGTTCGAAAGCATCGACCATGCGTTGTGGGCCGAGTGCGAACGCAATCCGATCGCATTCCTCGACAAAATGAGCGTGGAGCGCATGAAGGAGCTTGAACAGGATACGAATTTCCTCAGCCAGCTCGACGCCGTATATGCGCAGTTCCGCGACTACATGAACGAGAAACCCGATCCGAAGGCGACCTCGATCTCCTACTTCTCGATGGAGTACGGCCTGCATTCGTCGCTCAAGATTTACTCCGGCGGTCTGGGCATTCTGGCCGGCGACTACCTCAAGGAGGCGTCGGACAAGAACGTTCCGATGGCGGCCGTGGGCCTGCTGTACCGTTACGGCTACTTCACGCAGCGGCTCTCGTCGCAGGGCGCGCAGGAGGCGACCTACGAAGCGCAGAACTTCTACAAGCTGCCGATCTCGCCCGTGCGCGACGAAGCCGGCAACTGGATGACGGTCACCATCGCCTTCCCCGGACGTACGCTCTGGGCACGCGTCTGGAAATGTCAGGTGGGACGCACGGACCTCTACCTACTCGACGCGGACTTCGAGGCCAACCTCGAAGAGGACCGGCAGATTACGCACCACCTCTACGGCGGCGACTGGGAGAACCGGCTCAAGCAGGAGATCCTGCTCGGCATCGGCGGTATCCGCGCGCTGCGCAAGCTGGGCATCAAACACGACGTATTCCACTGCAACGAGGGACACGCCGCATTCATCGGCATCGAGCGCATCCGCGATCTGGTGACCCACAAGAAGCTCTCCTTCTCGGAGGCGCTGGAGGTGATCCGCTCGTCGTCGCTCTTCACGACCCATACGCCGGTTCCCGCAGGCCACGACGCATTCCCCGAATCGATGATCCGCCAGTACATGTCGCACTATCCCGACGTGCTGGGAATCACGTGGGAACAGTATATCAACCTCGGCAAGACCAACCCCAACGACCCCAACGAGAAGTTCTCGATGTCGGTGCTGGCCTGCAACCTCTCGCAGGAGGTGAACGGCGTGTCGTGGCTCCACGGCGAGGTGTCGAAGGATATTCTGGGCAGCATGTGGCCGGGCTACTTCAAAAACGAGCTTCATATCGGGTACGTCACCAACGGCGTGCACTTCCCGACGTGGATCGCGACCAGCATGCGCCGCCTGTACGCCCGCTATTTCGCCGACGGATTCGAGGGGCACACCTACGACATCCCGGCATGGCAGAAGGTCCACCAGATTCCCGACGAAGAGCTGTGGAACGAGCGCATGTATCTCAAGAACAAGCTCGTAAAGCATATCCGCCGCCGCTACAGCGACCCCAATCAGGTGCGTCTCGACTCGCCGCGCCAGATGATTCAGATCATCGAGGGCATCAAGCCCGACGTGCTGACCATCGGTTTCGCCCGCCGCTTCGCCACCTACAAGCGCGCCTACCTGCTGTTCACCAACCTCGACCGGCTGTCGGCGATCGTCAACAACAAGGAGCGTCCCGTGCAGTTCATCTTCGCGGGCAAAGCGCACCCTAACGACAAGCCGGGTCAGGACCTCATCAAACGCATCGTCGAAGTGGCCGCCATGCCGCAGTTCGTAGGCAAGATCCTCTTCCTGCAGAATTACGACATGGAGCTGGCCCGCCGCATGGTGCAGGGCGTGGACGTATGGCTCAACACCCCGACCCGTCCGCTCGAAGCGTCGGGCACGTCGGGCGAGAAGTGCGTCATGAACGGCGTGCTCCAGTTCTCGGTACTCGACGGATGGTGGGTCGAAGGCTACAAGGAGGGCGCGGGATGGATGCTGCCCATGGAACGCACGTTCGCCGATCAGGGCTATCAGGACGAGCTTGACGCCGAGATGATTTACAACACCATCGAGGAGCAGATCGTGCCGAAATACTACGACCGCGGCAGCGACGGCATTCCTCACCAGTGGGTGGATTCGGTCAAAAAGTGCGTCGCCGACATCGCGTCGAACTTCACGACCAACCGCATGCTGGGGGATTACGAGGAGCGGTTCTACAACAAGCTCGCGGCCCGCAAGCGCGAAATCGTCGAAGGCGGCTACAAGCTGGCCCGCGAGATCGCGGCGTGGAAGCGCAAGGTTTCGGCCGCATGGGACAAGGTCCGCGTGATCGACGTCCAGCGCGTGAGGATCGACGACGAGGCGATCTTCGTCGGCGAGAAGTACCACTTCGAAGTGACGGTGGACATCGCCAACCTCCGGCCTGAGGATATCGGCGTCGAGATGGTCATCGCCCAGCAGATCGTCGGCGGCGGCAAGGTGAACGTAACCCGCACCATCGGGCTGAAACACACCAAAACCGACGGCAGCCGCGTGACCTATGCGCTGGATTACGTTCCCGGCGAGGCCGGCACGTTCGACGTGGCGCTGCGTCTCTATCCCTACAACCCCCACCTGCCGCACCGCATGGATTTTGCATTGGTAAAGTGGGCCTAGCAAATTTGGCGTGAATAATGTTAAAAAAGGTATTAATTTACTGTTATCGGGTATTATTTATCTGAAAATTTTAATATCTTTATAGGACGAACTGCATTTTTAAGAAAGATATGTCAGCACTTACTTTCGACAAAAGCGAATTGGGCAATCTGGAGTACTCCCTCCAGCGCGAAATGCTCTCGACGGACCGTATCGGCGGCTACATGAGTACGACGATCGTCTGCTGCAACACCCCCGCCGCTATCACGGACTGATGGTGGCCCCCATCGACGACAGCGGCCGGACCTACGTCCTGCTCTCGTCGCTCGACGAGACCGTGGTGCAGCACGACCAGACGTTCAATCTGGCGCTGCACCGTTTCAAGGGGGTATACGAGCCGCGCGGCCACAAGTATATCACCGATTTCGAGTATACGCCGACGCCGACGATCACCTACCGCGTGGGCGGCGTAATCCTCAAGAAGGAGATGCTCTGGATCCACAAGCGGACGCAGCTGATGATCCGCTACACGCTCGTGGACGCCCACTCCGAAACCCGGCTGCGGCTGCGGCCGTTCCTCGCCTTCCGCGACAAGCATGCGCTGACGCACGCCAACATGGAGGCCGACGGACACTCCTACCCCGCCGTAAACGGCGTGAAGTGCCGTCTCTACAACTCGTTCCCGTGGCTCTATCTCCAGACGAGCAAACCCGGCACGGAGTTCGTGCCCGCGCCCGACTGGTATTACGGATTCGAATACCAGCAGGAGCTGGCCCGCGGATACGAGGGGTACGAAGACCTGCTCACGACGGGCTATTTCGAAGCGGAGCTCAAGAAGGGCGAGAGCATCATCTTCTCGGCGTCGCTCGACGAAATGGGCTCGACCAAAACCATCGAAGAGGTTTTCGCCGCATCCATCGCGCGGCGTACGCATAAGATCGACTTCATCAGCTGTCTCGAACACTCGGCGCGGCAGTTCCTGATCCGCCGTCCGGGCGACCGGACCGAAGTGGTGTCGGGATATCCGTGGCACGGGGTTTCGGGCCGCCAGACCTTCATCTCGCTGCCGGGCATCACGCTCGAACAGGGACACAAGGAGGACTGCATCGACGCGCTGGATACGCTGGTGCGGGAGATGCGCGACGGCATGTTCACCGGCAGCGCCTCGGCCGAAGTCGCGGCGGACGCCCCCCTCTGGTTTTTCTGGACCCTCCAGCAGCTCGAACGCGAAGTGGGGGCCAAGGAGATATGGGCGAGCTACGGCCCGGCCATGAAAGACATACTGGAGAGCTACCGGCAGGGAATCGGCGGCCGCGTGGCGCTGCACGACAACGGGCTGATATGGGCTTCATCGGAAGAGGTGCCCCTGACGTGGATGAATTCAACGATCGACGGACGCCCCGTAACCCCGCGCAACGGCTATCAGGTCGAAGTGAACGCCTTGTGGTACAACGCCGTATGCTATGCGCTCGAACTGGCCGGCAAATACGGGGACAAGACGGACAAGGCCTTCGTCAAGGCGTGGGCCTCGCTTCCGGCTCGCACACAGGAGTCGTTCATCGAACTGTTCCGCCTGCCGGAGGGCTATTTGGCCGACTTCGTGGACGGCAGCGGTCCCGACAAATCGACGCGCCCCAACATGATCGTCGCCTGCGGACTGAATTACAAGATGCTCGACGAGACGATGCAACTGGAGGTGATCCGCACGGTGCGCCAGCACCTGCTCACCCCGAAGGGACTGCGGACGCTGTCGCCCCAAAACCCGCTTTACAGGGGTTCGCAGGAGGGCATGCCCGCCGAACGCGACTTCGCCGCCAAAAACGGCTCGGTATGGCCGTGGCTGCTGCCCTTCTACATCAAGGCCTGCTTCGACATCGACGGCGACGCATTCCTGCCGCAGGCCGAGGAGGCGCTGGAAAACTTCGACGAGGACATCCAGCGTTACGGCATCGGCTCGATCTGCGAGTTGTACGACGCCGACCCGCCCTACGCTTCGCGCGGAGCCATTTCGCAGGCGTGGAGCGTCGGAGCCGCACTGGACATCCACCGCATGATCCGCGAGCGGAGCAAAGGGGATTCCCAAGCGCCCAAAGCCGCGAAGAAAAGCGGCAGAACGAACGGTCCGAAAGAGAAAAAGCCGGCGAAGACGAAGCCTGCGGCGAAAAGCGCCGGGAAGACGGTAAAGGCCGCCGCCAAAAGTCCGGCCGCGGCGAAGACCCCCAAGGCCGCGGCGAAAAAGGCGGCAGGAAAAGCCGCAAAGAAATAAAGGCAACAAAATGAAAAGAATTAAGATATGAGAGTTTTAATGTTCGGTTGGGAGTTCCCGCCCCACATCGCGGGCGGTCTTGGAACGGCGTGCTACGGCATGACGCGCGGTCTGGCGCGCAACGACGTAGACGTCACGTTCGTGGTTCCCCACGCTTACGGCGATGAAGATCAGCGTTTCACGCACGTAATGAACGCCAGCGACGTGGAGGCTCTCTATGGTTCGACCGGGAGCGGAGCCGACGACATTCTCGAAAAAATGTCGTTCATCCACATCGACTCGAACATGGTGCCCTACATCTCCCCCGAAGAGTACGAGGTCTACCACGAACGCTATGTAAAATCGGGTCAGCAGGTCTGGTCCACGACCGACGCATGGAAACAGCGTTACACCTTTTCGGGAAAGTACGGCGCCAACCTCATGGAGGAGGTGGCCCGTTACGCCGTGGTGGCCGCGCAGGTCGCCAAGGACCTCGAAGGGCAGTTCGACGTGATCCACGCCCACGACTGGCTCACCTACTACGCCGGCATCGCCGCCAAGCGCGTGTCGGGCAAACCGCTCGTCGTGCACATGCACGCCACGGAATACGACCGCAGCGGCGAGAACGTCAATACGCAGGTCTACGCCATCGAGCGTGCGGGCATGCACGCCGCGGACCGCGTGATCGCCGTTTCGAACCTTACCCGCAACATCGTCATCAACCGCTACGGCGTTCCGGCCGAAAAGGTCGTGACGGTGCACAACGCCGTGCGCTTCGCCGGCGGCCCCTGCAAAATGCCCGAACGCGGCGTGAAGGACAAGATCGTCACCTTCCTCGGACGCATCACCTACCAGAAAGGTCCCGACTACTTCGTCGAGGCTGCCGCCAAAGTGCTCAAGCGCGTACCCGACGTACGCTTCGTGATGGCCGGTTCGGGCGACATGATGAACCACGTCATCCGCCGCGTGGCGCGGCTGGGCATCGCCGACCGCTTCCACTTCACGGGGTTCCTGCGCGGCGAGGACGTACACAAGATGTTCCAGCTGTCGGACGTATACGTCATGCCGTCGGTCTCGGAACCTTTCGGCATCTCGCCCCTCGAAGCGATGCGCTCGAACGTGCCGGTGATCATCTCCAAACAGAGCGGCGTGGCCGAAGTGCTCGACTTCGCCGTGAAGGTCGATTACTGGGACGTGGACGCGCTGGCCGACGCCATCTACGGCCTCATCCAATACCCGGCCCTGTCGGGCATGTTCGCGTCGAAAGGACTCGAAGAGGTCACCAACCTCAAGTGGAACGACGCCGCGGCGAAGATCAAAGCCGTATACGAAGCGGTCATTGAAGAGAACAAAAAACAATAAAAATACAGATACCCTATGAAAACCGTCTGCTTATATTTTCAGGTACACCAGCCTTGGCGACTGAAGAAGTACCGCTTCTTCAACATGGGCAAGGACCACAACTACCTAGACGACCTCCTGAACCGCTCGATCATGCAGAAAGTCGCCCGGCAGTGTTACCTGCCCATGAACGCCCTGCTGCTGAAGTTGATCAAGGAGAACAAGGGTAAATTCCGCTGTTCGTTCTCGATCACGGGCATCGCCGTCGAGCAGTTCCGCGCCTTCGCGCCTGAGGTGCTCGACTCGTTCAAGGAGCTGGCCGCCACGGGATGCGTCGAGTTTCTGGCCGAAACCTACTCCCATTCGCTGGCGTCGCTGGCGTCGAAAGAGGATTTCACCGAACAGGTGAAGCTCCATACGGCGATGATCAAGAAGGAATTCGGCGTGAAGCCCACCGCCTTCCGCAACACCGAGCTGATCTACTCCGACGAGATCGGCGCCATGGTCGCCGACATGGGCTTCCGCACGATGCTGGCCGAAGGCGCCAAGCACGTGCTGGGCTGGAAATCGCCCAACTACGTCTATGCCAACGCCATCAATCAGAAACTGCGCCTGTTGCTGCGCAACTACAAGCTCTCGGACGACATTGCGTTCCGTTTCTCGAACCGCAGCTGGGACGAATGGCCGCTGACGGCGGACAAATACGTCAAATGGCTCTCTTCGGACGAAACGCCGGGCGAGGTCATCAACCTCTTCATGGACTACGAGACGTTCGGGGAGCATCAGACGGCGGATACGGGAATCTTCGAATTCATGCGGGCGCTCCCCAAAGCGATCCTCGCCAAGAAGAACGACATGGAGTTCGCCACCGTAAGCGAGGCCGCCAAGAAGTACCAGCCGGTGTCCGTACTCCACTGTCCGCACGTAATGTCGTGGGCCGACGAGGAGCGCGACGTGACGGCGTGGCTCGGCAACGAGTTGCAGAATGAGGCTTTCTCGAAACTCTACGCCCAGAAAGAGAAGGTCGCCGCCCTGAAAAGCCCCGATTTCGACTATGTATGGAGTTTCATGCAGACCTCGGACCACTTCTACTACATGGCGACCAAATGGCTCTCGGACGGCGACGTACACTCCTACTTCAACCCGTACGACTCGGCATACGACGCCTTCATCAACTACATGAACGTCCTTTCGGACTTCATCATCGAGCTGGATCAAGCGGTGGCCGCCAAAGCCGCCAAGGCAAAATAAGGCTGAAACCGCCGCAACACGGAGGGGGGGGGAGGGAGCGCCGGAGAGGCTTTGTCGGGGCGCAGCATCTAATACGCCCGCGCACGAAACGCCCGCGAAATCCCGCCCGAAATCAGCACCGACGACGCGGCGCTGTCCGTATTGCAGAAAAACGGATTCAGGGGCCTTTCACGCCCTCCGGGGATACGATGAGGGACGCGGAAGGCTGACGCATGAAACGCAGCCAGACAGCCCCGCAAACACGCCCATAAGCCCGCATGGCATCTGCGCCGCCGGACGGAACGGCAGGGGAGGGGCAACGGGAAACGCAGGAAACACGCAGGAAAATGCCGGAGATACGCCGGGGAATACCGGAAAACACCGGGAATACGCAGAAAAATACCGAGGGGGGGGGCAAGGGAAGAACATCCGGGAAATCCGGAAATGCCGGAGAAGGAGGCCGGGAAATAGACTCAAATCAAATCAGCCGCAGTCAATACTGCGGCTGATTTTTCATATAAGTCGGGACAAAAGCACCCGATCCGGCAACAGCTTATCGCATCCGGTCCGACGGATTGCAGCAACGGCCGGAACGATAAAAAAAGCGGCAGACCGCGCCTCTTCGGTCTGCCGCAAGCAGGAATGTTACTTAAAAGTGGGAGTTGTTAACCAAAAAACTTTGGGATGTGCCGTTCCTGCTTTAGGGATTTGATTTCCCGCGCTCCCGGCACCGTCCCGAAGGACGGCGCCGGATTTCGCGGAAAAGGGGGATTCTTTTTAGTTGGCTTTCTGCTTAACCTTGATATCAAGATTGTGAACGCGGTCCGTGCCGTAATCATAGGATACGGTAACTTTCACCTTGACCGTCTTCTCGCCTACGAATTCGCTGTCGGCATTACCCTTGACCGTAATCGTACCGGTGGTTGCGAAATCGCCCGCAATCGTAATTCGGTCAACGAGAACCTCCGGATTCATCACCTCGTACTTGACAGCGACTCCGAGAACCGTATTCTCATCGGCAGCCGCAGCCTCGAACACGTTGTTGCCGTTGATATTCGCCAGCTGGAGGAGATCGCCCACAGTCAGGGAAGCATCGGCATCGCTCGCAGAAATCGTAGTAGCGGCACTCTTACGCAGGCTGATCGTCTTATCCTTGATCGGGTCGGGAATCTCGACATTAAGCTCCTGCTCGTCAAGAACATAAGAATCGAGCATCAGTTTTACGCTGAGCGCCATGTTCAGGCCCTTGTACTCAGTACCCCACGTCAGGGTCTTGGCGTCGGCGTCTACCGAAGCGCCTTCATACTCTTCAGCGTCTACCGAGAAGACAACCTTTCCGATTTCATTGCCCTTGGAATCTTTGGGTGCAACCCAAGTGTTGTCGAGGTTAAGTCCATCGGGCACATAAGCCGTCGTCGTAAGTTTTGCGTTCAGACGCACCGGATTCGCATAGTTGTCGCCCTGTACCAGCTCGCCTGCAAAGCCTTCGAAATTAACCGTAACGGCAACCGTTACATCGAGACCCCAGTCGGCAGTAAGTTTAGCCGTGAGTTCGTAGCTCTTCTCCTTTGCTCCGGTGCCGAGCTTGATAGCGATGTTCTTTGCATCGTCGGTCGCCTGCACGAGTTCGGTTCCATCTTCCGCTTCATCGGCAGTAGCCTCGAAGGTAGCGGCATAGATCGCATCTACGAACGTCTGCTTGTCGGCGAAGTACTTCGGAGCCCAATCCTTATTCCAGAGTTTCTCGGCATACGTCTCGATCACCGTGTATTCGCTCGTTCCCGCCAAGTAATCCACCGTTACGGTCTCCGGAGCCATCGTGATCTCAGGCATACCCTCGATAACGACGGGCAGAGTAATCGTAATATCGGTGTTCTCATAGTTGTAACGTGCTTTGACCGTGTAAGAACCGCTCGTCATTGCACTGTTGCCGGCTACGACAAGTTCCAGATGCTGCTCTGCACGATCGTCAGCAGGAGAGCTAGTAAGGATAATGTCAGCGACATCGAACGGCAGTTCGTCGGTCATTTCGGTCTCGCCGTCGAAGATCTGGATATCCTCGAAGGATCCAGCCTTCAGTGCGTTGTAAATCACGTAGCCGATCTGCGGCTTCGTGGGATCGGGATTCAGCAGGTAATCCACAGCCTCGTAATCGTCGCCAGCACTAACCGTTGCATAGTTCCACGTTACCGTCTGCGGCTCGGAAACGATGACGTCGGTGTTGTCCTTGATGATGGTGAACTGCGATTTGGCGTTCTTAACCACGCGGCAGGTGTATTCGCCCGATACGAGGTCGAACGAGAACGGTTCCGAGGTAATCACGTCGTCGATCAGAGCCGGAACACCCTTGCCCTTTTTGATCGCCGCCGTGGTTGCCGTAAGCGTATAGCTGTCCTTGTTATCTTCGGGATCTACCGTCGCTACGGCGGCGTCTTCAGGAACAACGGTCTTGAGAACGGGAACATCCTCGCCCCAGATTGCGGCAAGCTCCTGCGGTTTGCCGTCTTTCATGTAGTAAATCTTCACATCATGGAAGAACTCAACGACGGTTTCCTCGTCGTTATATTTCAGACCGCCGTCGCCCTCGAATTCCGGGAACTGGGTATCGTCGTCAACTACCAGTTCGAGGTTTCCGTCCTCTTTCATACGACCGGCAACCAGATCGGCATTGATCGCGCCGCCTGCATTATACTGCGTACCGATAAAGGCACTGGTGAAATCGCTGCCCAAATCCTCGCCCGAAATGGCATCTTCGGGCGTAGCTCCGGCGACACCGGTGCCTGCGAGTTTCACATTCAGCGCAATGGCCAGCGTTTTGCCGTTTCCGTACTCGTACTGAGTCTTGGCGACAACGGTAAACTTACCGGTCACGACGTCCTGATCGATCACGTCTACAACCTCGAACGACGCAGCGCTGCGCGTCTTGATCTCCTCCGTTACGAACGATACGTTCTCCTTGGTCATCTTGACTGCCAGAGCCGCAGGCGAAACCATGAAAGTAGCTTCGATCGCGGCCTCGTTGCCGCCTTCGTCGCTGCCCAGATAGAACTTGTAGTCCTCACCTTCACCGTCAACCATCGCGATATAGGGAAGTCCCTCGATGGAAATGACATTGTTCGATACCTCTTCGAGCGAAGTCGGAACGTAAACCAGCGACTGGATGCGGCCGGCGAGGTCTGCGATAGCGCTCCAGAGATTGCGGAGCTGCGTGTCGTAATTGTCGAAACGATCCTTCAGATCGGCTTCTTTCAGGTAGATTGCGCTGCCGTCGGGGTTGAACAGTTTGCTGTTTACACCCTCCTCGATCATCGCCTCGATAGCCTCTTTCAGAGTTACGTTGGCATCGGTCAGCTCCTTGAGGATCGTATCGGTGATGGTCTTGCCCATTTCGGCTTTGACCGTCTCGTCATTCATGTACTCAGCCATGTACGAAGCGAAGTTGTCGCCGAGGACCTTCTTGATGGCATCGGTGACCGTAGCCGTCTCCGAAGATACGGAATTGGCGACAGCGGTAAGGATCTGGTTGATCTGAGTCGCCGACAGCTGATCGGCACCGGTGATGTAACCTTTACCCTCGACGAAATCCTTCATCTGCTGCTCGGTAACGTACTTGCCGTCGACCAGAGCCTGCTGGATGATCTTCTGCATTTCGGCCTGCAGTTTACCCATGGTCTCGTCCGAAGCGATCATCGTCTCGAAAATCTTCTTGACATCGTCGGCAGTCAGCTGATTCTTGGTAGCCTCTTCGATCAGTTTCTGAACGTCAGCCTTGGTCTGATATCCCTGAGCCTTAATAAGTTTCAACACCTCATCGCTAGTCAGCCAATCTTTCAGATCCGACTTCTTGGCATAGTCTGCCAGCCTTTTGTCGAGCTCTGTCTGGAGACCGCTGTTGGTAACGAAAGACGAGAAATCTATCCCGTTTAATTTGTCGGTAACAGCTTTGAGGGCTGAAGCGTCGGCCTTCAACTCGACTTGACCCTTCAAGTCGTTGATCTGACCCTTCAGGTCGTCGATGTCGTCGTCGTAGTCTTTACAACCGACACCGGCTAACATTGTTCCGGTTAAGAACAGTGCAAGAAATTTTCTGAATAAGTTTTTTTTCATAGTAATGAAGAATTGA
>ENA-ORNQ01002081-ORNQ01002081.1-human-gut-metagenome-genome-assembly--contig:-NODE-2081-length-14089-cov-2.827063_pt1 | contig 14089 bp, 7 predicted proteins | sample MGYA00242116_ERZ509024 | MGnify/ENA primary metagenome ERZ509024 (study PRJEB26280, sample SAMEA2338697) | human gut metagenome | biome: human gut; feature: human-associated habitat; material: faeces...
TTTTTGCGTCATACACTACTACCTTGCGTCCCTTTTTCCCCATGAACATGCCGACCACCCGGCCCGGCCTCCGGTTCCGGCCCCTCGTATGGGCCCTGCTTTTAGGCTGCATTTTAACATACCCCTTCTCACCGGCCGTCAGCAGACCTCCCGGCGACAAACGCGATTATATACTGGTAATCAACACCTATGCGGAATCGACCCCGTGGAGCAGAGGTATCATCGCAGACATCACGGCACACGTCGAACAGATCGAGAACCTGGAACTCTACACCGAACATATGACCCTGCTGTTGGTGGATTCCCCCGAGGACATCAGGACATTCGAGGCGAACCTCCTGCGCGAATACGGCAAAAAACCTCCCCAGGCCCTGGTGCTGATCGGAACCCCGGCTGCCCTGTTGCGCAACTTCATCAACAGCATATGGCAAGATATCCCGACCATCGTATGTGCCGAACAGGATTTCATCGGGCCGGATAAATACTACCTCAAAAGGCAGCCCATCCCCGCATCGGAACAGGTTCCCCTCCGGGCGCTGGCAGACCAGGACAATCTGACCCTGCTTTATTCGCCGGCCTATCTCGACCAAAGCGTCGACCTGATGAAGCGCATACTGCCCGGCATGGACAGGCTCGTATTCATAGACGACGCACGCTACGTCAACCGGCAAACGGAACACGACCTCGCGGAGCTGCTCGGCTCGAAATACCCCGGCATGAAATACACGGTTTATTCGGCCGACAAGATCGGGATCGACCAACTGCTCGATTCGCTGAGTACGATCGATGTAAAACAAACCGGCGTACTCTTCTCCTCGTGGCATTACCTGAAGAACATGTCAGGGCGTAACGAAATTATGACCAACCCGTTCAAGGTCATCGCCAGTTCGTCCGTACCGTTGTTCTCGCTGCGCCCGACCGGGCTCAAGAGCAGCGGCATGATCGGGGGTTACGTATACGGCGAGAACGAATATTCCGACCGGCTGATCGCCACCATAGATGCAGTGCTGGAGGGTAAGCAGCCGCGCGACATTCCCTTTTACACCCCGGCCGGTGCACAACCCGTCTTCAACTACCCGGTACTGCTCCGGCACAACATCTCCCCGAACGCCTGCCCGACAAATACCCTGTTTTTCGACAAACCGTCCTCGTTCATGGAGCGGTATAAAACCGAGATAGGTGTCTGCGGCAGCATATTCCTGTTATTCCTCATCTTCCAGCAATGGAGGATCGCCGTCCTGCGCAAGGTCGACGCAGCCCACCAGAAAGAAATGGAAACCCAGGCCAAATACTCGCACCTGTTCAACAACATGCCGATCCTGTACATGCAGGAACGGGTCGTATTCGACGCACAGGGGACGGCCATAGACACTGTTTATGTCGATGTAAACGCCCACTTCGAACGCTCCTTCTACCCCCTGGACGAAGTGGCGGGCAAATCCGGGTCGACGGTTTTCCCGGAGTCGATGCCCCAGTTCATGCCGATCATCGACATCGTACTGAAAGAAAAGCGGAGCGTTACCTTCCCCTATTACCACAAGCCGGTGAATATTTTCTACGAGGTCGTCATCTGCCCCTCGTACCAGCAGGATACGGTCGACATTTTCTGCATCGACAGCACAGCCCTGCACGATGCCCAGAAAAAGGTGGATTCGGTGAACCGGAAACTCGCACTGGCGCTCGACGTAGCCAACATCATCCCCTGGAAATGGGATCTCACGACCCACACCATCCTGTGCGACCTCAACAAGGCAGCCAAGATAGCCTCCGGGATGTCGCTGGCAAACAACCTCTCGCTTGCGGTGGACGAGGAGTGCTACTTCTCGAAAGTCCACAAGGAAGACCGGGAACGCGTCCGCACGGCTTACCGGAACCTGATCGAAGGGAGTACGGAGAAGGTCTGCGAAGAGTTCCGCGTCGTATCCAACGAAAGCGGACACTGGCACATGGAGTGGGTCGAGGCACAGGCCACGGTCGAAACCCGCGACACTGACGGCAGGCCGCTGTCGCTGGTCGGAACATCGCTCGTGATCTCCGAACGCAAACAGATGGAGCAGGAGCTGCTCACCGCACGCGACCGCGCCGAGGAGTCGAACCGCCTGAAATCGGCATTCCTGGCCAACATGAGCCACGAGATACGCACGCCGCTCAATGCCATCGTCGGGTTTTCGGGCATTCTTGCCTCGACGGACGAAGAACAAGAGAAGCAGGAATACATGTCGATCATCGAAAGCAACAATACGTTGCTGCTGCAACTCATCAGCGATATCCTCGACCTTTCGAAAATCGAGGCCGGAACGCTCGAATTCGTCCATACGGATTTCGAACTGAACGAACTGATGCGCGAGAAAGAGAACGTCATGAGGCTGAAAACCGACCAGAACGTGGAGCTGGTCTTCGAGCAGCGGTACGAAACCTGCCACGTCCGCACCGACCGCAACCGCCTTTCGCAGCTGATGATAAACCTGCTGACGAACGCCGCTAAATTCACACACCGGGGGTCGATCCGCTTCGGTTACGAGCTCCGTGCCGGGCAGCTCTATTTTTGGGTTGCGGACACCGGCTGCGGTATCCCCGCCGAACGGAAGGACGCGGTCTTCGAACGCTTCGTCAAACTCAACTCGTTCAAGCAGGGCACGGGCCTCGGGCTTTCCATCTGCCGGACGATCGTGGAGCATCTGGGTGGGAATATCGGCGTAGAGTCGGAAGAGGGCAAAGGTTCGACCTTTTGGTTCACGCTTCCGTACGTCCCCGGCCAATCGGAACAGGCGGAGGCTCCGGCACAGATACTTCAGGCCATCCCGACGGTCGAGAAGGACAAGCTCGTAATCCTCATCGCCGAGGACAACGAAAGCAATTACCGTCTTTTCGAGTCGATCCTGCGCCATGAATACAAGCTCGTACACGCCTGGAACGGCCGCGAAGCAGTCGATTTATTCAACCGGCACACACCGCACCTGGTGCTCATGGACAACGTGATGGTAACCGACATCATAATGCCCGTGATGGACGGCTACGAAGCCACGGCCGAGATCCGCAAACAATCGGCCGACGTGCCGATCATCGCCGTGACGGCTTTCGCCTTCGCATCCGACGAACAGAAGGTACTCTCGAGCGGATTCGACGGCTATATGCCCAAGCCGATCAACGCCCGGCAGCTCAAAACACAGGTACTCGACATGCTGCGCACGCGCATGACGCTGATTTAATTGAAAAAGGGAGCCCCTTATCGGGACTTCCTTTAAAAGGTAACGTTTTAACCAACGGCAAAAGCCATGATGTCGGGTCATGGCTTTTGTGTTCGTACAAAATGACCTCAGACCAGGTAATCCCCTAGACGGGTCGGCTGCCGGTCTCAGAAAATTATCAACCACGGCATCCTCGGACTTAAAGCTTCAACCATCCCCGTTACAAGATTCCCCATCGGATATATATAGCCCTTTTTTACCGAATCATGAAATACGACGATCCTCCTTCTCCCGGTGAGCTCTACAAACCGAGGGATACATATTGCGAAACCTGGAAAAGGTATCGCGCGAAATCTTAAAACGCACACAGATATCCATCTTCATCGAACATGCGGATAATCGCCGAACCTCTACACGCTCACGGCCGAAGCCGCAGCCTTCCGCGTGGGGTTCCGCAAGGTCGGGATCTGTCAGGCTGATATAGTCTTCTCATAGACCGATATAATCGTAACTCCCGTATCTTTTACTGTGATTTTTGCCATATTGTCGATGATTCTTGGTGTTTCAGCAGCAAAGACAGTCGCAATTCATTGAATTATGCGCTTTAGGATGAACTATTTATGGCTGAAAATACTATGAGAAATTATCGGGCTGACAATCGGCAGATGATGGAAAACCTCGGTCGAATACGTATCGCTATAAATCTTTTTCAGGATAAAAACGGAACAACAAAGCGTTTTCTGTCCGTTATCTTCGTTCGGAAGACGATGGATTGCCCCTCCCGGAATTGCAATTAAATCGGATGGAATTTCATTATTTTATCGATCATTTCTTATATTTGTGTATTCGAGTTCGGCCGACGACTGCCCCCGGATGCGGTTAAACAGATAAATAATACGACGGTAAATCGATATACGAAAAGACTGCGTGAAAGCTGGCTCGCAGTTTATTCGTCGTATATGTCCATGTAGTCGGCCGCAGAGACAATGTGCAACTCTTTCGGTGCGTTTGCACTCTAATAAACATCCTCGCTGAAATAACACGAACAGGCATTCTCCACCGGCAGAAAAAAGCACGGAAGGCGGCGGAATCACCTTGATAATAATGAGATAAAGGAAGCATCGGAGTTGAAATTACGCTACACCCCAATTATTAGGGGATTGAGTATATAGTCACCGTCATTAAAATCTCTCGACTTTTATTTATAAATATCCAAATAAAATACTATACCGTTTCAAAACGAGAAAAAAATTCTCGTTTTGAAACGGTATTACAGTAAACACATGAAACACACAGGTTGATAATCAATAAGATAATATAAATTTTCAGAAATGGCATACCGGTTGATTTCTTATATGACATGAAACTTTTTATCATATCCAACAGACTGCCTGTGAAAGTCTCCGAAAAGGCGGAACAGTTCCTTTTCACAAGGAGTGAAGGCGGGCTTGCAACGGGTCTCGATTCACTGCATACCCAATATGAAAAACATTGGATCGGCTGGCCGGGGCTGAATGTAGAAAAACCCGAAAGCAGGCAGCGCATCCGCGAAGAGTTGGAAAAACTGGACTTCCACCCGGTGTTTCTCTCCGCAGAACAGATCGAGAACTACTATGAAGGGTACAGTAACAGTACAATCTGGCCCTTATGCCACTATTTCTTTTCTTACACACAGTACCGACAGAACTTCTGGGAAACCTACCGCGAGGTCAATCGGCTCTTCTGCGAAGAGGTTCGGCATCTGGTCGGTTCCGATGACATCGTTTGGGTACAAGATTACCAGCTCATGCTGCTGCCCGGGATGCTCCGCGAGATCATGCCCACACTTTGCATCGGCTATTTCCACCACATTCCGTTCCCCAGCTACGAATTATTCCGGGTACTGCCCGAACGGGCAGAACTATTGCGAGGAATGCTGGGCGCAGATCTGATCGCCTTCCACACGCACGACTACGTGCGCCACTTCATCAGTACGGCGGAGCGGGTTCTGCACATGGATTTCAGGCTCGATGAGGCTCAGATCGACAATCGTTTCGTACAGGTCGACGCCCTGCCGATGGGCATCGACTACGAAAAGTTTCACCGAATCTCCTCTTCATCGGCCGTCAAGCCGCTGATCGCCCGCACACGGGCTCATTTCGGAGACCGGAAGCTAGTGCTCTCTGTCGACCGGCTCGATTACAGCAAGGGTATCCGTCACCGACTGCACGGATTCGACTCTTTCCTAAAGCATCATCCCGAATACCTGGGTAAGGTGACACTGGCGATGGTGATTGTTCCTTCACGCGACCGGGTCGGCTCCTACGCCGATCTGAAGACCCGTATCGACGAGGAGATCAGCGCTATCAACGGCCGCTACTCCACGATGGACTGGACACCTGTTTGTTATTTTTACCACGGCTTTTCGTTCGAAGAGCTCACGGCCATGTACTACGTTGCCGACGTAGCACTGGTCACTCCGCTGCGCGACGGCATGAACCTCGTGGCCAAGGAGTACATCGCCGTCAAGGACGGCAATCCAGGCGTACTGATCCTCAGCGAAATGGCCGGAGCGTCCGTAGAGTTGGCCGACGCCATCCGGATCAATCCGAATGATACGGAGCAGATCGCTTCAGCACTCGCCATAGCATTGGAAATGCCTGTCAGGGAGCAGTTGCAGCGGATACGACGAATGCAGACCGTCATCTCGGAACAAACCGTGAACCGTTGGGCTGCGGACTTCATGGCAGGATTGGCCGAAGTGTGCCGCAAAAACCGCTCGGTCAAACAGCGACAACTGACGCCCGAGACACTGGAAAGGATTCTCCATACCTACCGGCATACGCGCCAGCGTCTCCTACTGTTCGATTACGATGGCACGCTGGCGCCCATCTGCAGCCGTCCTGAAGAGGCCGTGCCAGGCCGTGAGCTTTACAAAGTACTGTGCACCCTCGTAGCCGACCGCAGCAACCGCGTGGTAATCAGCAGCGGTCGTGACCATGCGACCATGGAACGCTGGTTCGGGAAACTGCCTGTCTCTCTCGCTGCCGAGCACGGTGCATTCTACAGGGAAGGCCGGGGCGGATGGCATGCAAATCTGCATCATGCCCCATGGGATCCCGAACTGCTGGAGCTAATGAACCGCTTCGTTGAACGGACGCCTCACTCACGGCTCGAACAGAAACAGACCGCTCTGGCATGGCACTACCGCGAGACGGACGAGTGGCTGGGAACGTTGCGGGCACAGCAATTGATGACAGCCCTCATACCGCTTTGCATGCGTCTGAACCTGCAGATCATGCCCGGAAGCAAAGTCGTGGAGGTCAAATCGCCCGAATTCTCGAAAGGCTCGGAAGTCCGCCGTTTGCTGCGCCGGGAACGCTACGACTTTATCCTCGCAATGGGGGACGATACGACCGACGACGATATGTTCCGGGCCCTGCCCAGAGCAGCCGTCACGGTAAAAGTCGGAGCGGCCTCGGAATACGCCCGTTATAATCTCTGGCGGCAATCCGACGTACTACCGTTTCTGGAACGGCTCGCCGCAAGCGGCAGCACCGGTCATTCGGTTCGCGAAACGGTCACACGCGGTATCCGCACGGTTTGGGGACATTTCAGAAATTTGTTGACCAACAAGAAGGACGACGATGAAAAATAATCTCAATTACGGTATCATCGGCAACTGTCGAACCGCCGCGCTCATTTCCGAACGGGGTAATATCGAGTGGCTCTGCTTCCCTGACTTCGATTCTCCCTCGGTGTTCGCAGCCCTGCTAGACCGCACGAAAGGCGGTTCGTTCGGGTTCGACGTATCGGATCGGTACACCGTGCGGCAAACCTACGTACCGCATACCAATATCCTCCAGACTCGCTTCGCATCGGATGAAGGCACATTCGAGGTACTCGACTACATGCCCTGCTACCACTCGTTCGAAAAGGAGCACTACCTGCCGGCAGAACTCTACCGATATATTCGCCTGATAGCAGGCACTCCCCGGTTTCGGGTACATTACGACCCGGCCCCAAACTATGCGCGGGGAGCCGTCCAATTCCACTTCACCGCCGAATTCGTCGAAAGTTACAGTTCAGCGGACAATAAGGATCGCCAGTATCTATACTCCTCGCTTCCTCTGCAGGCCATAGCTGACCGCGAGGAGATCCGGCTCGAAAAGGACGAATTCCTGTTGTTGTCGTACAACGAGAAAGTTATTCCGATCGACATCGAACGCGAAAAAATCGAGTACTGCCGCACGTTGGTCTACTGGCTCAACTGGACCAACCGCACCAAACAGTATACCTGTTACAATGAGGTTATCGAACGGAGTATGCTGGTGTTGAAACTGCTCTCCTACTATAACGGTGCCATGCTGGCTGCGCTGACCACCAGCCTGCCTGAAGCCGTGGGTGAGGCACGCAACTGGGACTATCGCTTCTGCTGGCTGCGTGACGCCTCGATGTCCATCGAGACCATATTCCGAGTCGGGCACACTGGCGCCGCACGACGGTTCATGAAATTCATCCAGTCCACGTTCATGTCCCGGCAGGACTATCAGATCATGTACGGCATCCGCGGTGAACGAAAATTGACCGAGGTGATCCTGGAGCATCTTGAGGGATATAGGGGATCGAAACCTGTGCGCATCGGTAACGATGCTTATCATCAAAAGCAGAACGACTCGTTCGGCTATCTGATGGATCTTATTTGGCAGTATTACAGGCTGATGCCTGGTACACTCGACGAAATTGAGGATATGTGGGAGATGATCAAGGGCATCCTCGCTACTGTGATCGAAGAATGGCACAACCCTGACAAGGGGATTTGGGAGATCCGTGGCGAAGAGCAGCATTTCGTCTCTTCAAAGGTGATGTGTTGGGTGGCACTTGACCGAGGAGCCCGCATCGCAACGAAACTCAAAAAGGCGGAGTATGCAGCCCGATGGCGCGAAGAGGCCGAAGCGATTCACCGTGATGTTATGGAACACGGCTGGAAAAAGGAAATACAGAGTTTCTCGCAGGCTTACGATAATCTGGCACTCGATTCTTCGTTGCTGCTCATGGAACCTTACGGATTCATTGCTGCGAATGATCCGCACTACCGCAAGACAGTCGAAGCCGTACACAAAGCACTGTTTCACAAAGGATTGATGTATCGTTACAACAGCAAAGACGATTTTGGTGTTCCCAGCTCGGCATTCACGATGTGCACTTTCTGGCTTATCCGCGCTCTGCTCGTCACAGGACAATACAACGAAGCTAAAACATTGTTCAATCAGATACTACAATACGGCAACCATTTAGGACTATTTAGCGAGCATCTTGACTTCGACACCAAAGAGCAACTGGGCAACTTCCCGCAGGCCTACTCGCACCTGGCGATCGTCAACACAGCGCTGCTTTTTGCCGAAGAAGAACAGCGGCTGGATTTCATCCGACCATAATAATATCAACGGTTCAATTGCTGCAAACAACTTCTGCAGCAGAATATTCAATCCGTGTACTATGGTCGGATTTACGGTTTGGGGTGAAATCTGCCACAATGTTGTACCGCGCTTCGATAAAAACGAGGTCTGGAAACGACTAAAACAGTAAAAAAGCTAATAAACAGCAATAACATTTAACAATGTTCGAGCAAATTAAGTTATAAATAAGTATAGTTTAATCCCCAAAAAAGAGTTATTATGTCACGCTATACCTTACAGCCGGGTATGATTGTCCCACAGACACCGTTCTACTACTGCGATATTGACCTGCTGCAACGAACCCTGCAAACCGCAACGACTGAAGCTGCAAGATACGGCTACCAGATTCACTACGCCATGAAAGCCAATGCAGAACCTCACATTCTCTACGAAATACAGCAAGCCGGATTAGGAGCGGATTGTGTGAGCGGTTATGAAGTGGAATGTGCGATAGAAAATGGATTCCATCCCTCGAAGATCGTCTTCGCAGGAGTCGGAAAAAGTGACCGCGAGATCGAATACGCCATCCGTCAGGGCATTTTCGCCTTCAACTGTGAATCCTTGCAGGAACTCGAGGTGATCAACGAGCTGGCAGGCAGACTGGGAAAACAGGTGAATGTAGCCCTGCGAATCAATCCGGATGTTCGTCCCCATACACACCATTACATTTCGACCGGGCAATCGGAGAGCAAGTTCGGCATCTCCTATGCCGAAATCGATGCAGCCTTGGCCGAACTGCACGCCATGAAGAACATTCGCATTTTCGGACTGCATTTTCACATCGGGTCGCAAATCCGGGAATTGGAATCGTTCGCCGAACTGGCCGGAAAGGTCAACGAAATCGCTGCATGGTTCACTTCGAAAGGCGTGGAGCTCCGCCATCTCAACATGGGCGGCGGTCTGGGGATCGACTATAACGACCCGGATGGCGAGCCAATCCCCGATTTTGCCGGATATTTCCGCACATTCCATGAAAATCTGCGGCTCACACCGGGACAGACCGTGCATTTCGAACTGGGCCGTTCGATCGTCGCGCAGTGCGGCGAACTAATCACCCGTGTCCTATATACGAAAACCACGGCTGGCGGGGCGCATTTCGTCATCACCGATGCCGGGATGACCGAACTGATTCGTCCGGCGCTGTACAGCGCTCGTCACAAGATCGAGAACCTGACAGCAGCTGCGGAGCGTCGTCCAATAGGACTTTGCTCGATCGCCGGGCCGATCTGCGAGTCCTCAGATATTTTTGCCCGCGATATCGAATTCCCTGAATCACACCGCGGCGATATCCTCTCGATCCGCTCCACAGGAGCTTACGGCAGCATCATGGCTTCGCACTACAATATGCGGCCCACAGCCCCCAGCCGATTCAGCGACGGAACAATATGGGGACAATCCAATCTCGCAGAATTGTAAAATCCCAATAATTCGGGCCCTTAACCAACTGCCCCCAAACGAACAGTTTTTTCAAATTCAGCCCTAAATTAAGACTCGATTTTGTATATAATGAAGAAGTTGTCCTATAGGACAACTTCTTCTCCAAACATATATATCAAAAACCTAACCGGATCGATCAGGCCGGCAACAGGATGGAAAAGCGGCTACCTTCATTAACTTGGCTTTCGACCGAGATCGTACCGCCGTGGGCTTCGACAAACTCCTTGGAGATGGCCAGCCCCAACCCGCTGCCCTGCACTTTGGTACCCGGCACGCGGAAATATCGCTCGAAAATGCTCTTATGGTAACGCGGGTCTATGCCACGGCCGAAGTCGCGCACATAGATTTCCACCGCCTTTTCGCGCTGTACGGCACCGACGATGACACGCGACTTTTCGGGTGAGTGGTGAATGGCGTTCGACAACAGGTTGGTGATGACCCACGCGATCTTTTCATTGTCGACGAAGAGTTTCGAGATTTTATCTGGATAATCGATCTCCACGAAACAATGGAATCGTTCTGCCAACACCTGTGTGGCATGTACGGCATAGTCGATCAGCTCGATAGGTTTTACGATCTTAGGTATGAGTTTGAGTTTGCCTGATTCGACCTGTGTCATGTTCAGCAGTTCTCCCGTAATGTTCAATAAACGGTCGCTGCTGTCCTTAATACTGCTTACGAGTTGCTTCTGTTCGTCATTGAGTTTCCCCAAACGGGTATCGTTCAGCAGTTGCAGGCTCATCAAGATCGAGGAGATCGGGGTTTTCATCTCGTGCGAGACTGTCGAAATAAAGTTTGTCTTGGCCGAATCCAACTCCTTATATTTCGTTACATTACTCAAGACGATCAGGTTCCCGATAAACTGCTGCTCCGTACCGCCCACAGGCGTAATGTAGAGCGGCGTGTTCTCCACTTGGAAATAGCTCTCTTTGTTGTCTGCGTATATCTTCAGCGGTTCTTTGTCGTTCTCTTTATTAGATTCGTAAAGGTCGCGGACAAGACGCCTCAGCAAATCATTCGAAAGCGCTACTTCGGCAGCATTACGCCCTAAAACATCCTCCCGAAGATTCAGTACCGAAAGTGCCTCACGGTTCATGAAAAGGAGTTTACGGTCAGGCCCCAACCCAACAATCGGTTCGTGCAACGTATTGACTATTGCCTCTATGCGCTTTTTGGCCGTCATCAGGTCATCGAGCGAACTGCGACGGTATTCGTCGAGTTTGGCGGCCATGTCGTTGAACGACTGCGCCACCTCCCCAAATTCCCGGTTGTCGCCGAAATCGAGCCTTTGATCGTAGTTATGGTTGGCGATCTGCGTGATCCCTTGTTTCAGCTTGTCGATAGGCCGCAGCACAATAGCCGGAAAACGAATTAGGAAAATCATGGCCAGCAAGGCGCAGAGTGCAGATACGATCGCTAAAGACCACATCGCATCCGTAGCACTTACAGCCGTATCGGAACTTTTCATGTGAATCGAAGCCATGTTCAGTTCCATAATGCGGTAAAGGTCGTCCCGGATGAGCTTGAGTTCGGAATCCGTTACACTGTCCGTCAGCGCCGTAATCTTGCTGTCCAGCGCCGCAGTGATCTCCCGTTCATTGACCTCGGTGATATTTTCCCGTTGGAGCGACAGGCTGCGAATAAGTGCTTTCCGGGAAGCGGAATCCTGGGAAATACGATCCAGCGACTGCAACATATCCTTGGCATAATGCAGGGAATTGTAGTTATCCGCGAGAATTTCTTTCGACGCCATCGAAAGATGACGAACGTAGCCGACGGATTGAACTCCCAGCAAGACAATCAATGCAAACAGGAAACCGATACCCAGTGTCAATCGATAACGCAGTTTCATAAATTACGATAAAATGGTTAAGTCAATATTTAAACGCGACAGGCGGTTCAACAAAAAACGCAATCGTATAGCCGTAATAATCAATGAGTAAAGAGAAAACTCCGGTTTACTGATACATACATTGCTAATCTTCCTGTCGATACACGCTTCGACAATTGCATCGATATGTTTATTCGAATGTACACGCATCACCTCTCCACCCAGCTCTTGGGCCAGATTGAAGTTATTGATCAGGTAACGCTGCCTTGCCAGCGGAATCCTGTCCGGAGCTTCGCGGTCGCTCTGAACGTAGAGAACCGTGAACCCGGCATTAAGGTGTGTAGCCATGCGTGCCGTCTTCCGAATGACCTTTCGAGCCCGCTTTTCACTGCTGTCGATCACTGCCAGGATGCGGCCGTGCAACTGTGCCGTATTGACGGTTATCTCATTTTCGACCTTCTTCTCCACGCGCAGCGCCACCTCTTTCAAGGCCAGTTCGCGCAGCTGGAGAATGTGCTCCTGCCGGAAAAAGTTATTCAGAGCTGTCTGTATTTTTTCGGGCTTATAGATCTTGCCCGCCTTCAGGCGATCGATTAGGTCTTCGGCCGTGAGGTCGATGTTCACCACTTCGTCGGCCATCGCCAGCACGCTGTCCGGCACGCGCTCGTGAACTTCGACGCCGGTGATCTCCTGCACTTGCTCGTTGAGGCTCTCGATATGCTGAATGTTGACCGCCGAAATGACGCTGATCCCCGCATCGAGAATCTGCATTACGTCCTGCCACCGCTTGGGGTTCTCACTTCCCTCGATATTGGTGTGAGCCAACTCGTCAACGACCACGATCTCGGGATGCAGGTTGATGATGCCCTGCGTATCCATCTCCTCGAGCTCCTTGCCTTTGTAAAAGAGCTTGCGGCGCGGAACGAGCGGAAGCCCTGCGACGAGGGCTTCCGTTTCCGCACGACCGTGCGTTTCAATGTATCCGATACGCACATCGACACCTGCATCGAGCAACTGGTGTGCCTCCTGCAACATCCGGTAGGTTTTGCCCACACCGGCGCTCATGCCGATATAGACCTTAAACTTGCCGCGATGCGACTCCTTGATCAAATTGAGAAAGTGCTCGGCACTTCGCCGGGTGTCATGTGTATCCATGGCATTTACATTCTGAATGAGAATCCGCCGACAAAGTTAACATCGTCGAGTGCCGGATTCCAAATCAGATTGGTAAAAAGTCCAATTTTCATACCGCCGGCACCCTTGATATCCCAGTTCTTGCCCGCATTGAGGAAGACATTCTGCACGTAAAAATCACGATCACCGCAGTTGTAGGTCGCAGCGGCGTTCCAGGGAACCATACCCACGCCGGCCTTCATGTCGATCGTCTTCACCGTGAAAGGATAGGCCACCTCGAAATAGGAGGCATAGGCACGTTCCCCCTCAAAGTTCCGGTCGGCAGCGCCGAACAGAATCGTGTACCACGACAACGTGAAGGGCAGTTTTTCCGATACGACCCAGCTCGCACCGACCTCGATGCGGTGGGGAGAATGGTTGTTGAACATGAAATAGCGGTCGTCGTCATGCCCGGTCCAGTAGAGGTCGGCCACCGAAAGCGTCACAGGCCCCAGCTGGTAGGCCAGCGTGAGATCCATCTCCTTGTAGCCGCTGTCACTGAAATCAATCGACCCCCATGCGGTTACCGAAAAGTTGCCGGCAGTCATGGTCAGCGTGGGCTGCAAGGCCGGGCCCGACTCCTTGACGCCGCGCCAGTAATACGAACTTACGAGATCGGTACCGCCGCCGAACGACACTCCTCTCTCTTGAGCGGCAACATGATTCGTTCCAAACAGGGCCGCAGCGGCCAGTACTCCGAGTAAAATACGTTTCATAGCTAAGAGATTTCTTCGTTGATTGTTAATGATTCGAGATTGTTTTTTCGTCCGTTGCGTCCCGAAACCCGTTCCCGGGTTCGGGCGTACGCGACGGGAAATGCAGGGTTTGTGAAGTCTGACTTACGAAAACCGGATAACCGACAAAGTATCAGATCAGGTCTGTAACCAGGAAGGCGACCAAAAATACGATCAGTACGATCAGCCACCGTTTAGTCCATTTATCCACCTTTTTCATAAGTCTATAGGCTATTTATTCTGTGCAGTATCCAATGCCACATTCAGTTTCAATACATTGACTTTGTA
>ENA-ORNQ01002085-ORNQ01002085.1-human-gut-metagenome-genome-assembly--contig:-NODE-2085-length-14075-cov-5.301070_pt1 | contig 14075 bp, 16 predicted proteins | sample MGYA00242116_ERZ509024 | MGnify/ENA primary metagenome ERZ509024 (study PRJEB26280, sample SAMEA2338697) | human gut metagenome | biome: human gut; feature: human-associated habitat; material: faeces...
CTTAAATTCTTGGAGAGCAAATTCACCTAACCCCATCCAAATTTATTGCGCCTTTATACCTGACAGGAGGGACTGTTGTAAGTGTGATAAGCACACTGATATGATTTTATTTTGCTCTTTTCTTCTTACCGTAAACCGTTGTTCCGATTACGCCTGCTCCGCTCACAAAGAGAAGTGCAATCCACAATGCCATATGGCTGTTGTCGCCGGTCGCAGGGTTGTCTTTACCGGGCTTCGTGTCGGGCTTCGTATCCGTGCCGGGCTTCGTCGGTTCCGTCGTGGCGGGCAGCTTTTCGATCTCCGCCTTCTCGGTGTAGCCGCAGATCGTACAGGTGTGTACCTTTTCGCCCTTGGCCGTCTGGGTGGCTTCCTTGGTCACCTTCCAGTCGCCGTATTTATGGAGCTCCTTGTTCTGCACATCCTTGCACGCGCATTCGTCCCAGTGGTGTTTGGCGTCGTGCTTCAGCGCGTAGTCGTGGGCGGTGTAGGTGTTGGTGAAGGCCATATCCGCCGCCTGCAGGTTCTCCCTGTCGATGTAATAGTACCCATTGCCGTCGATAGACGCGGGCACGACATACGCGGTATATCCCGATGCAATCGCATCATCGCCCATTGCGTACGCGACGGGAATCTCCTCCATCAGCACGCCCCAGACCGTGTCGTCCACCGTCCAGCCGTCCTCGCCGGCGTCCACCTGCTGAACAAACGCGCCCTCGCTGAGCATGCCCCAGAGCGTCCGCTCGGTGCCGGTGAAGGTCAGCGTGCCGTTATAGCTGCCCTTGCCGTTGGTGGTGACGGAGCCGGTGATGGTCACATTCGATTTATCCCTATTGGGTGCGCTGTCGCCGATGAGCGCCAGCGTAAAGGTCTTCTCACCGGGTACGCCAACGTCACTCAACTCCACCGTGGTGGTGTAGGGCACGGTCAGTGTGATGATCTTTTCAAAAACGGGGTTCAGGGTCACATCCGCGTTTTCGGTATAGGTATCGCCCAGACGATAGGCCGCGCCGGTCTCCTTGTCCACCCAGCTGGTCTGGACAAAGCCGTCCATGGTGAAGGTCTCGCCGCGCAGGGTGAGAGCCTCGCCGTGGGTCTTGATATCCGTCACCGGATTGCTGCCCTCGCCGCCGTCATAGGTGACGGTGTAGGTGACCGGCCCGAAACCCGCATAGAGGGTAATGTTCTCGGAAAGGGTATTGCCGAATGCGTATTGTTGGGTGCAATCTATGTCCGTGTACCAACCAGTGAATGTATAACCATCCTGTGTAGGTTCGATAGGTTCAACCACCTTGCTATCACCTGACACGACCTCCTGTGCGTATTCGGTACCGTCTTTCATAAAGGTCACGGTGCTTCTGCTGATGGTTCCATTATTGTTGATACCTCCGTAGAACATACCGCCAGAGATGGTACTGCCCGTATTATTTGTCACTGTTCCCTTAAATGTACCGCCGGAGATGACAGCACCATTTTGATTTGTCACTACCCCCTCGAATGTACCACCGGAAATAGTACCGCCATTATCAAAGTAGTCCCTTTTATCATTCGTCACCGTTCCCATGTATATGCCGACGTCTATCATACCCGCATAGTTTTTCACATCACCAGAGAATGTGGTGCCGCTTGCGTCATTTTCTTTGCGGATGGTCAGAGACGGGACATTATTATATAACCCTTCGATCTCACCGCCATTGGCTATCATAGAAATGTTGCTATTATTATCATTGTAAATACCGCCGCCATTTGTTGCACTACAGCCCGTAATGGCGCCGCCATTCATGGTAAAGGAGCCATCGTTAGATACACCGCCACCATGCGGACCATAAAAGCTGGCATACTTTGCTTTTCCACCGGTTATCATACCGCCGGCAGGTAGAGAAGTATCGGTATGCGTTGCGGACGGTTGGCTGTCCTGCAAAGTCAGGCTGCCGCCACTATAGATCTTAATCACTTGCACTGAGTTGCTATCGGCAATCTTGATCACATGGCCGTTGAGGTCAAGAGTGACAGTGTTTTTCACTCTCAACGTCGTGTCGATGGAATAGTCCTCGGTTAGCGTCACCGTGCCGCCGGCGTCCAGTAGAGCCTGCAGTGCAGTGGCGTCGCCATTCGCCGCAAAAGCCGTCACCGGGCAGAGCATCAGTACCATGCAAAGGCTCAGCAGAATGCTAAAAAATCGTTTTTTCATATATATTTCCTTTCTTAGCTTTTCTGTACTCCGTAGAAAAGGAATTTGTTCAGAGGAAGATTGCATAGGGGAATTCCCTATGCAAGGGAGTACTCCCTTGCAAATCATCTTTGTTTACTTCTATCCCTGTGGAAGAAGTCCGTCCAGGGAAAAATCATAGTGCATAGCAAGCCGGCGGAACAATTCCTCCATGACCGACTGGGCAATGCTGCGCATATCCAGCCCTGCGAGGAACATAAGCACCTTCTGCAGTTCGTCCTCCGGCACCTTGTAGCCACGAAGCGCCAGCGTCACGAACTTGTTAAGTTTCCGCTCCAGCGTGAAATCTTCTGTGCAGGGATTTGCCATATAGCCGCGCATCAGTCCTGCCGAGCCGAATTCCAGCTCGTAGAAAGCCTGCTCCATAAGTTCCGGCTGATACGGGCCGAAGATCCGGTACAGTCCCTTTGCGGTGGCTCGCTGGATGTAGTCCAGCACGCGTTCCTGTGTGTAGGCTTCCAGATATATTAAAATGTTGTTCGAGCCTAATCTCAGCTACAAACCGTTTTGGGGTATATGCCGCCCCTTAAATTCTTGGAGAGCAAATTCACCTAACCCCATCCAAATTTATTGCGCCTTTATACCTGACAGGAGGGACTGTTGTAAGTGTGATAAGCACACTGATATGATTTTATTTTGCTCTTTTCTTCTTACCGTAAACCGTTGTTCCGATTACGCCTGCTCCGCTCACAAAGAGAAGTGCAATCCACAATGCCATATGGCTATTATCTCCGGTCTGAGGAGACTTTGTATCGTTATCTACTACTGCTTTCGCATTCACGATAAATGTTGTGGTAGCTGTGCCGCTCTCGGATACAATACCGATGGCATGCTTTCCTGCAGAAAGTGTTGCTACATAGTCAGCCTTTAAGGTTACAACCGTACTGCCTTCCTTGACGGTATAATTCTTCGCATCAAGGGTTTTTCCGTCAAGCTCAACCCGGATAAAATCGCTGTACGCCGCATTGGAAGTGAAAGACAATGCCTTCTTTTCTCCTTCTGCTACGCACTGTCCTTTACCCTTAATGATTTCAGGTGGGAGCTTCTGGATTACTGTATCTTCAAGACTGATTTCATTTGTGCCTTTTTCGTCAGCAAAGTATTTTTTACAATTTTCACACTGCCAATACTCCTTGTTTCCTGTTTCTGTAACGGTTGCATCCTTTGCAGGAATCTTTTCAAGATTATGGGCTGACATTTTAATTGCTATTCCTGCGGAAATCTTTTCTCCGCAACCAATACAGTATGTATCACCTGTGTAGCCTTCCTCCGTACATGTTGCATCTTTTGCTCCTCGGATTTCCGTACCGCCTGTATGATTGTCGGAGTCCTTTGCTCCCATAAAGGTGTGGTTGTCGTCTTTCTCGACTAAGTTGCAAACTGCACATGAGTAGTAGTATTCCGCCTCAGTTTGACAGGTGCCTGCAGTTTTAAGCGCTTCAACCGTTATATTATCTGCGCTGAAGTCATGCGAGAGAATATATGGTTTTCCGCAGATCGTACAATCCCCTTGAGTTTTGCAGGTAGCTGTTCCCACGTGGAGGTGTTCGCCAACCTTGTTTTGTTCACTCTCTATAACTGCAGCAACGGGATAACCGCAAATCGTGGCAGGTATAGCAAAGCCGGTCTTGCCCGTTCCCAATGATATTTCGGTAATCGTAACCTTGCTCTTTTCGGTATCAAGGCTGTATTTTACCTGTGATGTCGTGTTTGGAATGTTTGCACTTGTAACATCCAAACCTTTCGGCAGGACTATACTTTCAAGGCTTGTGCAGTTCCGAAAAGCATAATTTCCAATAATTGTAACGCTGTTTGGGATAGTTACGCTTGTAAGGCTTGTGCATCTCCAAAAAACCCCATCGTCGATTAATGTAACACTGTCAGGGATATCTACGCTTTTAAGGCTTATGCAATTTTGGAAGACCCTTGGTCCAATAGATGTAACGCTATTTGGAATCGTTACGCTTTCAAGGCTTGTGCAACCTCTGAATGCCCCTACTCCAATAGTAGTAACTCCGTCAGGGATATCTATACTTTTAAGGCTTGTGCACCCGTCAAAAGCCTCATAATTAATAGATGTGACGCTGTCAGAGATATCAATGCTTTTAAGGCTTGTGCAATGATTAAATACAGCATTTCCAATGGATGTGACGCTGTTGGGAATTGTTATGCTTTTAAGGTTTGAGCAGCCTGAAAAAGCACTCTTTTCAATAGACGTAACGCCGCTTGGAATTGTTATGCTTATAAGGCTTGAACAACCAAAAAAGGTAGCTTCTTCAATAGAAGTAACGCTGGTAGGAATATTTATACTTGTAAGGCTTGTGCAGTTGCAAAACGCATACTGTATAATAGATGTAACGCTACTTGGAATTGTTACGCTTTTAAGGCTTGAGCAATTCTCAAAAGCTCTCTCTCCGATGGACGTAACTCCTTCCGGAATAGTAACGCTTGTAAGGCTTGTGCTACCTTTAAACGCTTTTGTTTCGATAGCTGTAACAGGATTTGATTCAATTGTATGCGGGATAGCGATCTCGGCGGCGGAACCTGTATACCCGGTAATGGTTACTTCGTTGTCAGAGCTGGAGTATCGTAAACCTTCGGGTACCGCAAGAGATAACACAAGAGTGCTTTCTTCCTGAATGTTGTAATCAGCCAATGTATGATCATCTTTCAGAAGTTCATTATCAAACATTAAAATCTGCTGCGTTACAGGATATCCGGTTTCGGCGTGGATCTTTTCCTTGACACCTGTAATGCTATCACCGGATTCCACTTCAAGCGTAAATGCGGCTACACCGGTGATATTCACATCAACATAGATTTCCATAGCTTTTGCCGTCATCGGCAAGAGCAAAAGCACCATGCACAGGCACAGCAGTATACTGAAAATCAGTTTTTTCATAATTTTTTCCTCCTTAGCGTGAATTAAAAATTTGATTTATTATGTAAAAGTACCCGACCTTGCTTTCGGGTTGTATTTCATTATAAAAAGTTCAAGGGCTTCCTTCAGCACGGCTATTTGTGATTTCAAGTAGAATTCATCCTCAAACAGTGCGTAGTGTACACAGGCTCTTATCAGAATGAAAATCAGCGGTGTCAGCTTTTCGTGGGGAATCCCCAGCTTTGGCTCTAAGCTCTTTGCGTATTCCGTATATCGTTCATCGACACCCTTAAAGAACTTCTGACCGTATTCCCTGTATTTGGGATGAGTGTAGATTTGATACATCAGGCGGTATTTCTTGCCGTGCTTTTTTGCTGTCCAATACGGTATCTCGTCTATAAACCGCCACAGGTCATCTACGTCGGTGGGGGCTTTCGCCATAAAATCATCTTCCACCTTGCTCATACAGTATTCGGTGGACTTAACGATAAGGTCGTCGAGATTGTCAAAATACTGATACAGACTCGCAACACTGCAATCGCAGGCCTTTGCAATCGTTTTTACACCGACAGAGGTAAATCCGTTTTCCGCATAGCAGTCAAAGCACGCTTCCATAATCTCGATTTCCTTTGCTCTGCGGGCTTCTTCATTCACAGTGCGCATACATTTTCCTCCCCTCCATAAATAAATGAACGGTCGTTTACATTATACTGGTTTTACTTTGATTTTTCAAGAGGTAATGCAAGAACCTAAATCATTCTATGTGAAAACGGCAGGGATTTCTCCCTGCCGCCGAAGTCTATTTTTGTAACTTTATCATAACCTCATTCACCGCATCCGTATATCTGCCCTGTGCAACCCGTTTGTTGCGGCAGGAAAGCAAAGCATTTAAAATATACCGCCGTTCCTCTGCCGTGAGGTAAAGGTAATATTTCTGCTTTCTCATACGAAGATTACCTCCGTATTTACAGTTTCCGTAACCGCTGACCACAGTGCGTTCATTCTGCCTACCCACAACATAGAACTTTCGGCTTTCAGCTTTTCTGTAATGTCCTCATGCTCTGTCCGTTGCTTCATCAGGCGGTCAAACAGTTCCTGTGCCTGTTCCTCAACATCAGCAAGGTAAGATTGCAGCTTGCCGCTTATCAGCAAATCCGTGTAAAGTACCTTTTTATTCTCCCGAATATATCGCAGATGTCGATGTCCCCATATGCCGATATGCCTTTCTTCTTTTTCAGCGGGTAATTCCAAACAAGGAATGTAAAAATCACCCTGCAACTCATACCAAAGACCGTTTTGCTCGTTATAAATATACTTTTCCACTATGTAATCCTCCAAAATAATATATTCGCACATACATCACAGGTTCCCGATTGCCACAATTTGTTATGTCGTGTTACAAGTTTTTTCTTCCCTCAATTTTTCCCTTATGAGGTTACGAGGGAAGTATAAACAAAAGTGAAATCGTATAAAGAAATAAGGTGAGCACACTGCGAAAAATCCTTTATTTGCAAGGTGTTTGGAGGATTTTATTGATAACCTGTAACCTCTGTTAAGAGGTCATAATTTATAGTAATTCAAATTCGGATTTATCTATTACATTACGTTGATTACTTTACAGTGAAAGGTGTCCATTCTATGTGATTATATTCCATCACATCATTTGCTTTTTTCATTCCTAATTTTTCGTAAAATGCAATGGCATTTTCATTCGCAACCAAATATACCGCAATATCATTTTTACCACCTGCTAAAGAATGTGCTGTCTTAATCAATTCCGTGCCAATTCCTTGATGTAAATAGTCTCTGTCCACACCTAAATCTGTTATATAAAGCCAATAGGCATAGTCGGTCAATCCAAATAAGACGCCGACAATTTGATTATCCTTGTTTCTAGCAACAAGACTGATTGATACATGATCAACCAGCTTTGCTATTCTTTCTTCAAATCTTTCCTTCGGATACTGTGATCCTAGATCCGTACGCTTTAAAAATTCAATATATTCAATTGTAGAAATTCTCTCCTCTTTAATCTGAATATTTTTGCACATAACAATTTTCTCCATAAATCCTTAATTCTATTTCTGTTGCCATTTCATTACATATTCTTTTTCTTTGGTAGCTTCATCAAAGCCGCTATGCTGAATCTCAAATCCTTCTCTTTGATAAAAGGCGATTGCACGTATATTCTTTTGATATACATTCAAAAATAATTTATTTCGTTTATTTTTTGCATAATTTAGAAGAGCTTTTCCTATGCCATGCGACTGCATTTCATTTGAAACAAAAATACCCTCAATATATTCTTCATTTAGACCTATAAATCCCTGTATTTCTTGATTCTGCTCATAAACATAAACAGTTGCCTGCAAAAGCAATTCCTTCACTAATTCAAAATTATTTTGCCAATATTGTTTAGAAATAAAAGAATGTGCTGTCACATTCGTATCTAACCATATATCTGTAACTTTATTTATATCTGCATTTTGTAATTCTCTAATCATTTAAATGACCCTTTTACAAATAGTGATTTATCAATTAAGCTTTACAACGCAGGATCTCTGTGACATTTTGCCACGCATTCTTACTCTTTTGTTCTGTACAGCCCTTATAAGCCCCTAAATACGGTGTAAAACCAAGTCTTGAATATAATTTGATGGCACCATAACTTTGCGATTGGGTTGCCAAATACAATGGATACTTACTTGGAATTGTATCGTACATCATACAAAGTTTTGTAAGCATGGCCTGCGCAATCTTTTTATGTTGGGCCGATAAACTTACCGCTACATAATGAATGCGAAGCCTACTTTCTTCAAAATCATTTCCAAACCAAAGTCCTGCACTGCCAACGAGTTCATTATTTTCATTTGCGACAAACAAGAAATGTTTAGAGAAAAAATCCTTATCTCTAGTAAGCATACTATCCCATTTCTTTCTTGCCTCTTCTATATTTTCAAATAAACAAACCTCAGTTTGTAGCTTACACCAAGCTTCTTTTAATGATTCATCAAATTCAACATAATGAAATTCTTGATTTAATTCGATTTCTTTACGAATGGTCTTACGTGCCATGACCATCAATACTTTTTCATAAGGTATACTTGTATCTAGTACTGTCATATAATTCTCCATTTCTAGAATAAGTATATCATAATCGTGCGTTTTTTAAATGTTATAACATTTGCTTGACTTCTCTTTTTTTACGTTCTAGAATGAAACCGTAAAAGAGAAAGAGGTAATCAATTATGAACAAAACACAACTTGCAAATTATTTTGACCACACATTTTTAAAACCATATGCCACTGAAGCTGATCTTACTAAATTATGTAATGAGGCAAAAGAAATCGGAGCCGCTATGGTTGCGATCAATACAACTTGGACTAAATTCTGTAAAGAACAATTAAAAGGAACAAACGTACATGTAGGAGCTGCCATTAGCTTTCCTTTAGGACAAGCCGGTCTAGCATCTAAGATTGCCGAAACAAAGATTGCGATTGAAGATGGAGCCGACGAAATCGATTATGTCATTGATATTGGACAAGCGAAAATGCACCACTGGGACTACATTAAAAAAGAAATGGAAAGTATTGTTTCGATTTGTAGAGAACATAACGTCATTTCAAAAGTTATCTTTGAAAATTGTTATTTAGAAAAAGATGAAATCAAACAAGTTGCTTTAATTGCCAAAGAAGTAAAACCAGACTTCATTAAAACAAGCACAGGCTTTGGAACTGGTGGAGCCACTTTAGAAGATGTTCAATTAATGGTTGAAACCGTAGAAGGACAAGTGAAAGTTAAAGCGGCTGGAGGCATTCGTGATTGGAAAACATGTAAAGCCATGATTGATGCAGGTGCACAAAGAATTGGAACAAGCTCATCCCTAAAAATCTTAGAAGAATTTGAAGCCGAGGCAAAATAACATGAAACCATTTTTATTAGAACCCATTCATGATTACACAATATGGGGAACCAACCACATCTCTAAAGCTAGAGGCATCGACGAAGACTATGGAACTTGGTGGGAAGTCAGTGCCCACCCTTATTGTTCAAACAAAATTATTGGAACGAATAAAACCTTAATGGAAATGATTCAAGAAAATCCGGATGAAGTATTAGGTAAAGGATATACGCTTCACGAAACTTTACGATTGGCTTATCTAGATACAAAGGATGCTTTAAGTATTCAAGTTCATCCTGAAGATGATTACGCCCTAGAACACTCCAATGATTACGGAAAATATGAAAGTTGGTATATTCTAGATGCCAAACCAGGCGCTACTCTAGTTGCCGGAACAACAATCAATGATGCAGATGAAATTAAAAATGCCTTAATGAACAACAATGTTGAAAAATATTTAAACAAAGTAAAAGTTCATAAAGGAGACTACATCATCATTCCTAGCGGTATGCTTCATGCCTTAGGAAAAGACATCTTAGCTTTAGAAGTTGGTACAAACTCGAACACAACCTATCGTTTCTATGACTACAACCGTAAAGGAAAAGATGGAAAAACACGTCCTTTACATGTTAAAGAATCTTTTGATGTCACAAACTTCAATTTAAAACCTACTTTTGTTCCACAAAAACATGAAACACACCGAATTGGAGATTGTCCTAATTTTACTGTAGATGAAGTTTATGCTGATTCTGATATGGATCTAACTTGTGATGAACATTACATGATTCTATCCAATATTGATTCAGATTGTACAATCGTATGGAACAATGAAGAAATTGTATTACCACAATATGACAGTCTATTTGTACCATTCGCATCCAAAAAAATCACAATCAAACAAGGAGCACACCTATTAGTGTCAAATCCTAGAAAGGACTAATTTATGAAAACCATTTTAGTTACCGGAGCCAATGGCTATATCGCAAGCTTAGTAAGAGCGTATCAAAAAGATAACTTTAACTGGATCTGCATGACAAGAAAGGATGCAGACCTTACAAATCCTGAAGACGTAAAAAAATTTGTAGCTTCTCAAGATTTTGACATTTGTTTTCACACTGCTGCCAATGCAACTACAGCCTTCTGTAATGAACATCCAGATTTAGTTCATAAAATCAACGTAGAAAGTACACAAGCGATCATTGATTGTTGTAAAGAAAAAGGTGCTAAATTGATTTTTTGTTCAACCGAACAAGCCTTCAATGGAAAAGAAAATCGTGGTCCTTTTAAAGAAGACGAACCATTAAGTGCTGTGACTGTATATGGACAAAATAAAATCGAATGCGAAGAGTTGATTCAAAAACAATTGGATGATGCGATTATCTTACGCTTTACATGGATGATGGGACTAAGCTATCCAGGCATCAAGGCAAGTCCAAGCATTATAAAAAATGTTATGAATGCGCTAATCAGCCATACTCCAACATTATTTACTGTGCATGAAAAACGTGGCATGACATATGCGAAGCATTTGGCAACACAATTTGATAAAATCACAGAACTTGAACCAGGCATTTATCATGTGGCATCCAAGAACACGATGACCACATATGAATCCGCAAAATTTGTAGCTAAAGCTTTAGGTGCAAGTGATGAACTCATTGAAGAAATCATTTTACCAAACAACGAACGCTACCAAGATCGATTCAGAGATTATCGTTTAGATAGTGAAAAACTAGAAAGTCTTGGAATTCATTTTGCGACATTTGAAGAAGATGTAAATGAAATTCTAATGGATTTTGGATGGAAGAAAAGTTAAAATAGCTTGTAGGAGGCCATTTATGACTATACTTGAGGAAAACGTTAAAAAATATTACCAAAGCGGATATAACTGTTCAGAAACACTACTTCATGCCTGCAATGAAACGTATCAATTAGATATTTCAGAGGAAGACATGAAAATGATGGCTGGATTTGGTGGCGGCATGTTTATTGGAAGTACATGCGGTGCATTAGTCGGATCGATTGCTGCCCTATCAAAAATAGTATGTAAGACAAAAGCGCATGAAATGTTACCAGAATTAAGACCATTGATTCAAAAACATACACGTAACTTTAAAGAACTATTAGGCAGTTTAGATTGCGCACACATCAAACCTGTACATCATAGTACGGATCCAAACATCAAATGTATGAACACTTGTTTATTAGCGGCAAAAGCTCTAGAAAAAACAATGGAGGAAGAACACCTATTATAGGATTCTTCCTCTTTTCTTATATTCGTAATAACCTGTCTACACGATGAATCAAATCTTGTTGAATACTAAAATCAACCTCAATACCATCCTCATTATATTCTTGTCTATGCACCTTACCATTGGTATAAATATAATCAAGTACACTGACCTTCTCATAAGGAATCACGACATGTAAAGTTTCCATATGAAATAATTCCTTTTCAATTTCCTGCTTTAAAAACTCAATACTCGACTTTTCCTTAGCACAAATATAAATACGATCTTCTACACGTTTTGGATATTCAATATTTGTCTGATCACACTTGTTAAAGACATACAAGTAGGGAACTTTTTCACATCCAATTTCTTTTAATGTTTCTTCACAAACCTGCAGTTTGCTATCCTTATGTTCATTTGAAATATCCACGACTTTTAAGATCAAATCCGAAACCACAGCTTCTTCAAGTGTAGAATGAAAGGCTTGTACTAAACTGTGCGGTAAATCACTAATAAAGCCAACTGTATCACTTAAAGTAAATACATTATGGTTCTCTGTTTCAATTTGACGTGTTGAAGTTGTCAAAGTCGCAAACAACATATCCTTCTCAAATACCGACTTATCTTCATTCACAAACCCATTCATAATACTTGATTTGCCTGCATTGGTATAACCCGTTAGAGTTACACTTTTAACCATACCTTTTTTACGCTGATTACGCTGTACGCTTCTTTGCATATGAATCTTATTTAATTCTTTTTCCACAAAATGAATTTTACCTTCAATTCTTCGCGCATCCAGTTCAATTTTCTTTTCTCCTGTTCCCTTGTTTCTAGAACCACCACGCTGTCTATCCATATGTTTATAGCTGCCTTGAAGTCTAGGCAATAAATATTTTAGTCTTGCGCATTCAACCTGAAGCATGCTCTCTTTTGTCTTAGCACGAGACGCAAAGATTTCTAAAATCAAAGCACTTTTATCCATGACTTCACAATCAAAAAAATCTGATAAATTTCTTTGTACAGAAGGCGAAATAGCCTCTAATACAAGAACCATACTACATTCTTGATCTTCAAGAATGCGTTTGACCTCTTCAATCTTACCAGGATTCATATAATACTTTTTATGGGGATGCTCCAAATTCTGTGATATACTCATGCAAATTTCAATATCACAGGCTAGAGCTAATTCTTTCATTTCCTCCATTCTTTCTTCAAAAGAATGGCTTGTGTATGTTTGTACACCAATCAATATTGCTTTTTCCATAAATGTATTTTATCATACGATGCTAAAATGTTATAATATTCCATGAGGTGAATTCCATGAAAATTGCTTATTTAATGCACTATATGAAAAAAAATTTTGAAGAAATAACAGAAAACCTGGATATATTAATCAACCAAGGCGATGATGTTTACTTGATGGTAAACGATGATGATTTACGTGATGATTTGATTCTATCCTATTGTGATACACCAAATTTACATGTGGCTCACCACCAACAAACTGCCCTTCCAGCCGATATGTCACTACCTAGAGGCTTTATTGTATTGATGAAAGATGCTTTGGAATTTGAAAAAGAAGATGGATCTTTTACATATGATCGATTCATCATAATGACAGATGGTATGATCCCTACAAAATCAAAAGCACAACTTGTAGAATATTTAGAAGCACATGAAGACGAAGATATCTATTATGAAGTGGATAACTCAGATGAAAATGAAGAAGTAAAGAAAAGATTTGAAAACTATGCCTTCTTTACAAACTCTTATGATTTCCAAAAATCAAAAACCATTCGTGCCATGAATAAAATGACATCCAGCCTTGTTCATTCCTTTAAAAAACGTGAAATTGAGGACACAATCTATATCAGCTATCCTTGGTTTATACTAACGCACGAAAGTGCTAAAGCTTTGGCAGACAATCTAGCCTACTGTTCAAATACATTTAAAATGTGTTTATATCCAGAAGAAATGGCTATTGCGACGATGTTACATAAATTCTCAAATGTAGATCATCACAATGAAAACATCTGGGCAGTTGGTAAAAATGGTGAATATACTCTGCAACAACCAATGGAAAATGTAGAATTGGATGCGATCCATGATTCTACATATTTCGCAGCTCTAGCTCATAGTGAAGATAATCTTCAAGTTTATGAAGACTATTTTGATGCTTACACATGCGAATCATAATCGTTTCGGATAATCACGGGAATCAAAATATCCTAAAAATTCTTTATCACATCTATTCTTCACTCTATAAAGACAATGTAAAATTTATTCATTTAGGAGATTCACAAACTACAAGCATTAATGATTTAAATAACTTTATATGTGTTAAAGGAAATAATGATACATTAGATTTACCTAAATACCAAAGATTAACTGTTTTAGACAAACGCATCCATTTCTCACATGGAGATAAAGGTTTGGACGAAATAAAAAAAGATATCGATCAACATCATCCCAATATCTATCTTTATGGACATACGCATTTAGTCAAAGAACAAATCTACAACAATTGTCTGATTTTAAATCCAGGCTCAATCACTTTACCTAGAGATGATTGGCATGGATCTTATATTATTCTAACAATCGATAAGAAAGTCACATATAAAGTAGTTCGAATTAATGTAGAAACTTTCTTAAACCAATATCAATGCTTCATTGATTAAGGCAGCCAAATCATTGGCTGCCTGTTTTCATTTATTTAATAAACTGTTTTGCGAAATTCCATGTGTCTCTACACATATCATCCAAGTTCTTTTCAGCCACCCAGCCTAATTGTTCTTTAGCACGAGTCGGATCTGCGTAGCAAGTCGCAATAT
>ENA-ORNQ01002102-ORNQ01002102.1-human-gut-metagenome-genome-assembly--contig:-NODE-2102-length-13995-cov-17.504950_pt1 | contig 13995 bp, 13 predicted proteins | sample MGYA00242116_ERZ509024 | MGnify/ENA primary metagenome ERZ509024 (study PRJEB26280, sample SAMEA2338697) | human gut metagenome | biome: human gut; feature: human-associated habitat; material: faeces...
GCTACCGGGACTTGATCTTGGAGAATATCGACTACGACGTTCTGGCAAGCGATCCGCACGTTGACCGGGAGCAGCTTGATGAGATCGTCGATCTGCTGCAGGAGACGGTTTGCAGCACCCGCAGCCGAATCCGTGTTGCAGGCAATGACTACCCTGCCGAAGTCGTGCGGGCGAAACTGCTGAAGCTGAATGGCGAGCATATCCGTTTTGTTATGGACTGCCTGAAACAGAATACAACACGGATTCGGAATATCCGGCAATATCTGCTGGCGATGCTGTTTAATGCACCAAGCACGATGAACAGCTATTACACGGCTTTGGTTGCGCACGATATGGCAGCTTAAGGCCAAACAGCAAGGGGCTTGAAAAAACTATTCGACCGATTCAAGCGCACTGCGGACCATTGCGACGATCATGTTCATCTGTTTTGGTGTGGCCGAGCGGCAAAGAGCAAGCAGGGAATCCAAATCCTGCGATTCTGTCAGGTTCAGGTTGTCCGCAAGCAAATATGTTGGGGAAACATTCAACGTGCTGCAAAGCGTTACGAAAACCTGCAGGCTGGGTGTTTTTGCGCCAGACTCTATTTGCCTGAGATATGTCGCATTGATGTTGCAGGCTTCGGACAGGCGTTCACTTGTCCAGCCCCTATCCTTTCGCGCGGTGTTGATTCGTTTTCCCAGCAACTTTTTATCCATCTGATTCTCCCCACCTGTATGCTGATTGAGGCAAATTCGTTCCCTATAAGCTTACATTTTTCTTGACGCAGAAAATAGCGACTATTAGAATACGAAATATAAGCCATTAGACTACATGCGAGGTGATACAAGATGTGCGGAACGAAAAGCTGCGCGATCCTCGGACACAGCCCCATGCGGTTTGCATGGGGATTTGATGAAGAAGCCGCGGAGTGTCACGATATGAAGATGGAGCTGGCCCAGCAGATCATGGTGCTGCGGCAGCAGGGAGTGACGCATTTTTCCGTGGTCTGCGACTACGGCGTGGGGCTTTACGCCGCCGAACTCATTAACGTTCGGCGCGACAATGATCCGGAACTGATGCTGTGTTGTGTTACGCCATACGAGGAACAGGCGACAAAGTGGACACCGGAACTGCGCGAACGCTATTTCGATATGCTGATAAAATGCACACACATGACGGCTGCTAGTCTTCATAAACAGCCGGATGCACAGCTTGAAGCCTACCGAACAATCATCCGGCAGTCTGACATGGTGCTGGCGGTCTACGATCCGGCATCTGCGCGCGGGGATGATACAGATAAGGCGATTTCTTATGCGAGAGAATTGCACCGCCCCATGCTGATGATCCACCCGGACACATTGAAAACGACATACTCCTGCGTGGAAGTCTAATGTGTCAGCACGCTGTCCTTTGGTATAATGGGTATAGAACAGACTTCTTGAATTGAATGGTTTTTTGCGAAAATGGTGCAGAAATAGTGACGCGGGAACGGAAGCCTCCATCCTCGCGTCATTTTTGCAAAATGTCAAATGCGCGAAACCGCATCCGGCGGTGCGGTCGGCTATTACACTGCGCTGGTCACGCATGATATGGCAGTACTCGGCCTTTTTCGCGGAGGCGGAAAGGACGAATTATGAAGTGGCTGTGTTTTACAGCGAAATACCCGTAATCTCCTCGTTTCTCATTCCCACACAAGAAACGACAAAAGGAGATTGCAAAAATGGCATGGATCAACGGGCTTGAAAGAAAAAGGTTTAACGAGGAACAGAAACGCCTTGCAGAACAGTATTGTGGGTGGTTTCATTCAGGCCGTCGAACCGTTTGAAGATCCGAATGTCCTGCTGCTGTGCAACGAAGAAGCCAAACTCCTCGGTCTGCCGGAAAACCGCTTCCTGCGGAATCGCAATGGCATACCGTATGACATTATCCACGGCACGTTTTTCCTTGCACAAGGCAACGGTGAGAGTTTCTGCTCTCTGACAGACAAGCAGATCCAGACCTATGTTCCCGATGAACTGGATGAGATTCCGGCACACGCCTCTGCCTGTGGCATGATCTATTCCTTCTACGGCCGCCTCAGTGTGGGCAATATGGATCCGGATTGGCTCCGGAAGGGAAATCTGCCGCCGACCTTCTATGTCTACGGCACCGAGGCCCCCTTCTACCGCCAGTTCAACCGGCAGTATGAAGTGATTTCCGGCATGGGCATCCCCACCGGACGCATTGTCCTGAACGGCTGGCCCCACGGCTTCGGTTCCGACGGCGGCTGGGTCAGGGACTATAATGGTTTATGGCAAGGGGTTAGTTTTAACGCGATTGAAGTAGGCGGTGAAGGTTAATGAAGAATAAGTTAATTAGTAATTCTCTTAATCTTACTCTATTGGATGCTAATTTGTATACGACAGAACCAATAGACAAAGTGTAGATTCAAAGCACATTTGATGATATTGGTTATGTAGTCGGCACAGGCGATAATGCTTATGTAATTACCGAAAATCCGCTGTTCTTCACAAATGAAAAGCAATCTACAATTACTTCTATCGTTTCTTCTCTATTGGCTGAATTAAAGACAATTACTTATACTCCAATGAAATTTAGCACACTTAAAGATTTTGATATTAACTGCGGCGATATTATCAAAGTAAATAATATTTCTTGCTACATAATGAAGAAATCTATTAAACCTTCTGGTTGTGAATAGCCTTGCGGTAAAAGCAGTTTATGATGATACTGGAACAAATGTAATTTGTAAAGGTAGTGGATATGCTTGTGAAATCGGCGGCAGTTCGCAATTTGATTTTAACTATTTGAAACTTTACGCTGCTGAGAATATTTATATGGGTATGAGTTCCAATATTACGTCAATGGGATTGGTAGTAGATGTTAAAAAGATGGTTCTGCGTGGTAATTCATCTACTTCATTATGGGATTTAGGAACTAATGCTTATACGTTCGATAAAATATATACAAAGACGTTTAATTTTGGCAGCACTGGCTATATTGGTATGGATGCTAATGAGCATTTATTATTAGGTTCGTAGAGAATTGATAATGCGTTGCGTGATGGAAAAGCAGATTATGAATGAACACTTAGGCTATTTTGATGAAAACCGCGAAAGAATTTGTGAATTGGCAGACAACCAAGATAAAGAACTTGAAGCACTTCTTCAAACAGAGGTAGAACTTGCTGACTTCCAAAAGGTGAAGGTTAGTCTTTCTGAGAAGGTGAATATGTCTGCTTTAGAATTAATGGAGTTAGAGGAGTTCATAGAATTTACAGAATAACCCCAAAAGGAGAAAGATATGGAGACAATTATAGTTGCGATAATCACATTGGTTGGAACTATCGGCAGCGGCGTTTTATCTGCTGTTATAAGCAACAATCTTATAAAACATCGCGTCGAATAGTTGGAGAAAAAGGTTGATAAGCACAACAACTTAATTGATAGAATGTATAAAGTAGAACCCAACATTAAGTTAATCCAAGAGGAAGTAGAATAGTTGGAAAAATAAGCGAATTGATGATTGACAATTAAGCGTTAGTAGTATAGTATTGGTTATAGGAACTTAATTAAATTCTATGGAGGTTAATTCTATGGCTAATACTTCTGGCGCTCCCCGCGCAAAACGTCCTGAAATCAAAATTGCGGTTAAGGATTATGAAGCACTTACCGCATATTGTAAAGGCGTTGAAGGTGCTACCCCTACTAGCGTAATTGGCAATCTGGTTAAAGAGTTCTTGGAGAAAGACGAAGTGAAAGCCGTTGTTGCGGCGCAGTCTCAGGACAAGAAGAAACTTAAAGCAATCGAGAAGAAGAAAGAAATGATTGCTAAACTTCAAGCAGAACTTGCTGAACTTGAAGCGTAAATAATTTAAAGGCTACGGAATTAACCGTAGCCTTTATTTTTATTGACAATGATAAGAATGGTGGTATAATAGATTCATCCATTAGCGTAGTCTAATGAGATAATTAAGCCAATCACCTTGAGAATTAGTAGGTGTGCGAGAATCTTGAATCTCTTAAACTAAGTGATTTTAGTGAGATTCAATATCTGGTGTCAGTCTAGCACGTTGTCAAATATATGTCAATATGTCCGGATTATTTCAGTTGTGTAAGAATTTGCCCCGCGCGCCTGCTTTTGTCCAACGGCTTGCAATCATGTATTGTGCCATGTAAAATGCAGGGAGAAGAATACATGGATTCGATCCGGAATGAGCGTTTTCCCTGGAAGCACTAACGTCGCGCCAGCAGCAATCTATCGAAACCAAAAAGCGCATCTTCGAATCTGCGCTGGAGTTATTCGCGCAGGAGTCCTTTGAAAAAGTGAAAATCACGGATATCTGCCGAAAAGCCGGCATATCCGTGGGGACGTTTTATTATTATTTTCCTACCAAGGATAGTATCATCAATGAAGGCTACCGGGAGATGGATCAAAGTCTGCAAGAGTTTTGGATGCATTTCACCCGCACCGGCAGCACGGATGATATCCTCTCCTTTGTGTTGCGAGAGGCGGAAATCCTGCAGGAGCGCGGTTACCGCATCGACACCCAGCTCTTCAAAAGCCAGCTGACCAGCGAGGATAAATATATCCTTAATAAAAGCCGCTTTTCCTACCGCGCCATATTGGGCATGGTTCGGCGGCTAACAAACGGCGGCCAACTCCGCGGCGATCCGGATGAAATTACCCGCTTTATCTTTCTGACCACCCGTGGTACCCTATACGACTGGTGTATGCACGAGGGTCAATACGACCTTTGCGATATGTTCCGCAAAGCGGTAGGGATTGTGCTAAGCTTCTATTTCGGCTCTAGATAGTACTTGGGCGCATTGCTTGAGCCCGGAAAGCACCCAAGAACCTGCCGAATAAGAAAACAAAATCGGGAATAGGCGTGTGAGCACCCAAACGGCGCTAGCTTGACGGTGCCTGCACGGCAGTGATATAATGCCATATTTATCGTGGGGGAGGCGCCAGATGGGACAACGTGCAGGAAAATTCAACATACAGTCTTTTTGGGATGGCTTGGATCTTCGAACCGCTTATTACCGTATGTTTTTTCGTACCTTTGTGGTTCCCATTATTATCCTTATTGGCGTGACGATAGGCAGTCTGTATACGGTGCAGAGGCAGGCCGCCATCAATCAGGTGCGCATTATGCATGAGAGCATCGCTGCCGGTATTCAGGAAGAAGTCTCCCGCTATTCCCTGATGCTTTCCCAGTTTATATTGAGCAACGACCAAATGGTTCTGGATTTAGCCGGCCGGTATCGTTACGCCAGCGAACAGGAGCGGTATGAATATGGCTACCAGATAACCCAATTGTTTAATTTGATGGTGGCGAATGAAAAAGATATCATTGCATTGCATTTTTATATGCCGGATGAAACTCACTTGGATCTAAAGGGCTACCTGAATGAACCCGTTGGGCAGTTGCGTCAGAGCACATGGTACCAGGCGGCGTTGGCCACGCCCAATCAGGTGCGGGTCGCTAACGCAGGCGACACCAGCGTCACGCTTGGGCTATCCTACGGCAGGAAGCGCGCCCCGTTGGTGTTTGCGCTGGCCCCCGCCAAATATCTTCCTGCCAGCGATGTGGAAATGGTATGCTTATATACCTATACCAGCATCGCCGAGCAACTTGCCCGCAATAATAACAGCGCAAATACGCTTGGTACCACTTATCTATTGAATGGAAGTGGCGAAGATCTGTTGGAATCTGAACCGGCCCTGGAGAAAGAACTATTGGAAAAGCTGGTTGCGGCCGAAGGGAGCGGCAAGCTGGTGAATGGCTGGATGATGAAGACAATTGACCCTTTGGAGTGGCGGATTGTGACAAAACTGGATCAAACGGTTGTGCTGCGCCGGCTGGCTCCGCTGACGTTAATCATATTGGGCGTGGCGTAGGTGGTGTTCGTACTATTCTTTCTATTCACTAAGGTTTTTTTCAACAGCATTCTCCAGCCGCTATCCGCCCTGGCGCAAGCTATGAACCAGGTGGAGCGTGGGCGGATGGATACCAGAATACAAAAGGCGGATGGAATGACCGAACTGCGCCACTTAGCCGGCGGCTTCAATGCTATGCTTGACCGCATAGACGCGCTGATGGAGCTGAATGAGCAGCGTCAACGGGAAAAATACGCTGAGCAGCTTCGGGCGCTGCAGACGCAGATCAACCCGCATTTCATTGCCAACACGCTTGGCGCTATTCGTTTCATGGCCATGGCTGCCCGGTTCGACAACATCCGCGATATGGCCCAGGCTTTGATCGACATCCTGCGCACTTCGCTGGATGACGCCATCGACACCTATCCTCTGGCACGTGAAATAGAATTGCTGCGCAGTTATGTGTTTATTATGAAAAATCGATATGCGGATAACTTTGATGTGGATTTTAATGTAAGCGAAGAGGCTGCGCGCTGCTGCGTGCCGCGCCTGATTCTTCAACCGATTATGGAGAACGCTATTATTCACGGAATGAGCGAGCGAGCGGAACCGGGTACGATTCAACTGACCGCGAGGCTGGAAGATGCCCGTCTCCTGATTCTCATCCGGGATGAAGGCATAGGGATGAAGCCGGAACAGATTCGGCGCGCCCTCTGCGGCGACGGGCAGAGCAAAACCCCGATCGGTATTTCCAATGTGCGTAAGCGGCTTCAGCTACATTATGGAGAAATGGCCTCAATCGCCATTTCCAGCGAACTCGGCGTATTCACCAAGGTGCGGATCAGCCTGCCTGCGGAGGGAGGTGAAAGCTGGTGCGCACGCTGCTAATCGTGGATGATGAGGCTGTGGTTCGGGCCCTGCTGCGCACCTTGGTGGATTGGCAGAACGAAGGGTTCGACCGGGTGGAGGACGCCGCCAGCGGGACTGCGGCGCTAAAGATATTGCAGAGCCAGCCTGTGGATGTTCTCATTACCGATATCAAAATGCCGGGAATGGACGGCTTGGAATTGCTGGAACATGCCCGGGCATTGAAGCACCCGCCACTCACATTGGTGCTGAGCGGCTACACCGATTACCCCCTGGTGCGCCAGGCGTTCAGATTGGGCGCCTATGATTATATCGGCAAGGCAGATATCAGCCGCGAAAGCCTGAAACAATATGCCGCCGCCTTGCGTGCCGCGCTTACCGACGGACCGTGGAAGGCCGATCAGCGGGCACAGGAGCCGGGGCCCGCCCATCGGTTGCGGGATTGGGTTCTGCGCCCAGATCCATCGCAAGGTTGGCTGCTGCCCCAAACGCAGCCCTACTGTATTGCCTTGTTCCAGATGGAAGATGCCCGGCGGGAACTGGTCCGCTTTCAGGGAGACTTGCAAGAAACCCTGGTAAGCCCTTTGCTGGGCTTTGCCTACCGGGTGCCCCGGGTGGCGCAGCACGGCATCCTCACCGATCTGACCCCCACCCGTTACCTGATGCTGATCCATGCCGCGCAGGACGGAGCGATCGATGTGAATGCCCCCTCGGTTTGTGCGCAGGTAAAAAGCATTTGGAAGAAGTATATGAACCTATCCTTTAGTTGCGGCGTGAGCGCATGGGCCAGCGGTAAGGATTCCCTGGACGGGCTGATTCGCCAGGCCGACGATACGCTGAGCCTGTCGGTTCTCTTTGGCGGCGGCCAGGTGCTGGCCGAAGATGCCAGGCAGCGGTATAATCCGATGCGCTCCCTCGACGCGGGGAAACAATATTCCGCCTTGCTCCAGGCCTTGCTGGATGCCGACCAGGCTGCGCTTGCGTTTTTCTGCCGGGAACTGTCCCAGCGGCTTTCCTTGGCCAGCATGGAAGAGGCCAGGCAGGTGTGCCTGGATTTGCTTTATACGGTGGCGGTAACGTTCTCCGGCAATGGCGACGACGATCCCTTATATGGCGGCGGTCCCCTATGGGATAAAATTTATGGCTTCGATAACACCAACAGCCTGCTGATGTGGACTGCAAATATTTTAGAGAAAGCCGCCGTGCGGCTGGCCAAAAAATACCCTCGCCAGCCGGCGGATCCGATGGCCCGGGCGCGGACCTTCATCCTGCGGAACTTCACCAACCCGGCGCTCTCGCTGACAGATGTGGCCGAGTATGTGGGCTTTAATGAAAAATACTTTAGCACCCGATTTAAGCAGATGTTTGGCGTTTCGTTCCGCGAGTACCTGGGCGACCTGCGCATCCAGCAGGTTTTAGAATTGCTGCACCGGAGCGATTTGCACATCTATGAGATCAGCGCAATGGCCGGCTATCAAAACGTTGAGCATTGTATGCGCATGTTCAAGAAAAAAACAGGTCTCAGCCCGGCGGTGTATAAAAGCAGACTTTCCGGAGCAGAGGATAAAACTGACCAAAAGTCATGAAAATCAAACCGGGCATCATATATCACGGCCGTCCCCTCTGATATAATCAGAAGCAGGGACGGCCACTTTATGTGGCGTATACATGGTCGCGGGGCTGATCAGGATAGCAACAGCCGCCAAAAGACAGCATAAGAGCTGAGTGAAGCAGGCAGAACCCATATCCTGATCGCTACCGGGATACGAAAGGAAGGAGATTTTATGAAAAGACCATTTGCGTTTACACTGGTTCTATTGCTGCTGCTTACCCTGCTGGCCGGTTGCACCGGTGCGTCCAGCCCCTCGGTTCAGCAAAGCGCGTCCGACGGGAGCGGCGCGGCGGCAGACGGCACGCTGGATCCCAACATCACCGCCACGATCACCTTCGGCACATGGAACCACGATGGGTATGCCCTCTATGAGGCCCTGGATATTGAAGGGCGTTTTCAGAAGCTGTATCCCAATGTCACCGTCGATATCGAACAATACAAAGACGATGAGGAGTATCACAACGCCCTCAAAATCCGCGCTTCTGCCGGCGAACTGCCGGATTTGATGTTCAATCTGACAAACACCATCCCCCAATTCCAAGAGTACCTGGTGGATCTGAGCGACACGGAAGCCGCAAAAAACAATGAGCTGGCAGCCGGCTACGCTGTTGATGGCAAGATTTACGGCCTCCCCGAACTGTTCCAGGACGAGTATCTGCTGTTCTGGAAAGACATGTTTGACGAGGCCGGGGTAGAGGTACCCACTACTTGGTGGGAATTCGTGGATGCGGCCGACAAGCTCCAAACCTATTTCGGCGCCAAGGATCCCGATTTTAGCGCCATTACTACCGGCGCCAAAGATGCGTGGCCAATGTATACCATCATGGAAAATTTCCCGCCCGCCCTGGCCGGCAACGGCAACATCTGGAACGATATGGTAGACATGGACGAGCCCTTTGCGCCGGGCACCCCGCTCTACAACGCCTATACCCGCGCCTATGATTTCTTCCAGGCCGGCTACTTTGGCAAAGACCCGCTCAGCCTTGGCCACGACCAGGCTCTCACCCTGTTCATGCAGAAAAAGTCGGCCATGATGATGAATACCGCCATGGGCGTTACTGCAATTAAAGCCACCGGCATCGATACGCAGAATATGCAAAGTATCTATACCCCATTTCGTGATAGCGTTGAGGATCCTTACTTCGCGCCGGTGCGCGGAACCTTCCTGCTCGGCGTCACGAACCAATCCAAAAATCCCGAGTTGGCCAAGGCTTTCTTGGAATTCTATTTCAGCGATGCCTGGTACCCTGATTATATCAATGGCCTTGCCAGCGGCAGCACCATGTCCACCGTGGTAAAGGAGAAAGACCCAATTATGGCTTGGGCTGATACATATACGCCCGATGTGCAATACCTGATGTACATCGCGGGCGGCGAAGATTTTACCAAGCTGGAGACCGAGACGCAGCTGGCTGTGGATAAGCTTGGCCAACAGATGCTGCTGCCGGGCTATGATCTACAGGCGGAGTTTGACCGCCTGAATCAAAGCTGGACTGAGGCCAGAAAAGCACTTGGGTATAATTGACCACCGCCGCCCGTATAACAGCTTATCGTGTGTATGACAGCCCAAGCGCGACAAGGAAGGGAGCCCGGCCGGCTGCCGGGCTCCGATTCTTATATTTTTCTGTAATTGTTAGGAGGACCAGATGTATCCTTTTGTAAACAACTTATCCACATTGCCGGTGCTGGTTCAAGCCCGCACCCGCTCCATTACGGCAGAAAACCCAAACGGCGAAAAGGGACGCGGTGGGATGGCCGCCAGCAAAGAACTGGGGGCAGCCCGTAAGGGCTCGCCCTGTATCTCGATTCCAACCGGCGCCACCGTCACCCTGGCCGACATTAGCGGCCCCGGCGTCATTCAGCACTTGTGGATGACCGTAACCGATAAAACAAGCGAGAGCAACTGCTTTGTCTACCGCGATCTGGTGTTGCGTTTCTATTGGGATGGCGAGGAAACTCCCTCCATCGAATGCCCTCTGGGAGACTTTTTCTGCTTCGGCCATGGCCAGGGAGCGCCCTTTGCCTCACTGCCCATGGCGGTTAACCCCAACCATGGTTTCAACTGCTATTTTCCGATGCCTTTTAGGCAAAAGGCGCGCATCACACTGGAAAACCAGAATGAGGACGATATCGGCCTGTTTTTCTACCAGATCGACTATTGCCTATATGACGCCCTGCCGGACGATACGGCCTATTTCCACGCCCAATGGCGCCGCGAAAACCCCACGCGCGCCAATATCGATTACACCATACTGGATGGCGTGACCGGGCGCGGCCATTACGTAGGGACTTACCTGGCCCATACCTCTCTGCATCGCGGCTGGTGGGGCGAGGGAGAAATTAAATTTTATTTGGATGGAGACCAGGAGTATCCAACCATCTGCGGCACCGGCACGGAGGACTACTTTGGCGGCGCATGGAGCATGGCCTCTTATCCCGATGGGAAGTTGCTGGAGACCTGCTTTAGTTCCCCCTTCTCGGGTTACAATTATTACAGCAGCCATGATACCCTGATCCGGGACCCTTATTTCAACGATGATATTCCACCCATCCGCGGTTTGTATCGCTGGCATATCATGGACCCAGTGCGCTTTGAACAAGATTTGCGGGTAACCATTCAGCAGATCGGGCGGAACAATCGTGGAATGTTCAACAGGCAGGATGATGTGGCATCGGTTGCATACTGGTACCAGACGGAGCCCCATGGCGCTTTCCCGCCGCTACCGCCGCGCACCGAGCGCTGGCCCCGCTGAAAGGAACATCCATGAGAAAGGAAAAGGCGATAAATCAAGGATATATCGGTAAAAAGCAAAGGCGGTTCTTCATCGCTTCCATGGTGGTGCCGGTGGCTCTGCTGCTGATGTTTATCGTATATCCCGCGCTCAATCTGATACGGCTGAGCTTTTTCAACTGGAACGGGACCTCGGCTACCAAGACTTTTGCAGGGATCGGCAATTATATAAAAATGTTTACCAGCCAGCCCAATCTATGGCTGGCCTTGAAAAACAACTGCGTCTATCTGCTGGTTCATATGCTGGAGCTTCCCCTGTCAATGGCGCTTGCCGTGATGTTAAACACCAAGTTCAGGGGCTCCTTGCTGTTTAAGTCCATCTGGTTTATGCCGTTTATCATCAATGGTGTAGGCATCTCGTATGCTTTCTCCTACTTTTTTTCATCCATAAACGGCGGCTTTAACAGCATCTTGACATTGCTGGGACTAGAGGGCTGGATACAGAACTGGCTTTCGGATCCGAAGATCGTTAATTTCACGCTAGCAGCGGTATCTGTGTGGCGATTCGCCGGGTATCATACTGTCATGCTGCTTAGTGCGCTGCAGTCCATTCCCGGCGAAATCATCGAGGCCGCCGAAATTGACGGCGCCAACGCCTGGCAGAAATTCCGCTATATCCAGACGCCCTGCATACGCCTGATGCGTGATTTTGTTATATTTGATTCCGTCCGTGGCACCCTGCAGATGTTTGAGATCCCCTTTGTCATCACCTCGGGTGGGCCGGGCCATGCCTCATCCACCTATACGCTTTATACCATCGAAACGGCGTTCAGCTTCGATAACTTCGGAATGGCCGCTGCGATGTCGACGCTTATCATGGCGGCCGTAGCCGGAATATTCTATTTGCAGGGGTTCCTTCAGAAAAAGTTTGGGCGAGGTGAAGTTTGATGCAGAGGTCAAACCTGTGTTTTTTATCAAAACGTCAATTTTGGATCTACACCCTCAAGGTGTTCATCTGTTTAGTCCTGGTAATGGTGGTGCTTGGGCCGCTGCTCATCACCCTGTTTACGTCCTTTAAGACCCGTGGCCATATGGCTACGGTGTCGCCGTTGGCGTTACCCCCGCTAAATGAGATGACTCTGGAAAACTACAAAGCTGTGTTTGACTCCAAGCTGATCGGTTTCGCTTTCCGGAATACGCTCGTTATCGTCGTGGTTAGCCTCTTTTTCAACGTCATTTTCGGTTCCATCACGGCATACTGCCTGGAGCGATTCAATTTCCGGTTCAAATCACTCATAATTTCTCTTTTCCTGGCAGGAACCATGGTCCCCAGCTTTATTATCGAAATCACCCGATTTAAAGTGGTACAGTCTCTCGGGCTGTACGATACCATTTGGGCATCGATCATCATCTACGTGGCGGCTGATCTGATGCAGCTGTACATCTACCGGCAATTTATCCGGACTGTTCCGGTCTCCATTGAAGAAAGTGCGTTGATTGACGGCTGCGGACAGTTCCGTATCTTCTGGCAGATCGTCTTTCCCCAGCTTGCACCGGCAACGGCCACCGTCATCATTGTGAAGGCCACTACCATCATTAATGACATGTATATTCCGTATCTCTACATGCCTAAAAACCAGCTTAAGACCCTTACCACATTCCTGCTATCCTATGCCAGCAATCAGCAGGGATCCTGGCAGGTGCTCTCGGCTGCCATCGTGGTGGTGCTTATCCCTACTCTTCTGGTTTACTTGTTTTTCCAGAAGTACATTTTTGCCGGGCTCACGGTCGGTGCGGTCAAAGAGTAGACCGAATCGGGGACTGCGTTGGAACATGGCGTTTTGTGCATAAGACTTTCGGCATGCTGACGCGCGTTCGCCTATTATACGAGTTTTTTATATCGGCGCTATAGAACTATACGATCGATGAAGCAATTGCACTTGCGAATGATTGCGTGTACGGTCTTGCGGCCATCGCTTATACGGAAAGCCTCGCTCTTGCGAGCCGCTTTGCTCGAGAGATTAACGCGGGCAATGTCGCGATCAATAATGTGGATGCAGGAGTCATCAATGCACCCTACGGGGGCTGGAAAGACAGTGGATTCGGACATGAGCACAGCAAACCTGACTGGCTTGGCTCGAAGCCCATTGTGAGCTAATCATAGCAAACCACCCGCTGCACTGGCAGCGGGTGGTCGTTTATCTACCGGCTCTCAGCAGAGCATCGGTTTTTAATGGCACGCTCATCATATCCTCGTGGGCTTCGCGAGTGTCCCGACAGAGCGGCGACAGAAACGTCAGCGCGTTCTGAATACGGCTCAGATCGGCTGCGGTGAGCACATTCTCGTGCAGATGACGCAGCACCCGGCGATATGAGCAGATGGTGCGAATATTATAAAGCAGCGCAAAGAAAAGCGCGGTCGTAGTAACTGCTTTTTCACTACCATGTCTGAAAAATTTCAATATCTTTGGGGTCATTGCGAAAAAGAATTTCAAAGATTGCATCGAGCATACCTCTATAGATTTGACAACGGTATCCTCTTGAATCGCGTTTGAATACGTTGTGCTCGCTCGCATAAATGTATCGAACACCGGAACTGTCCAATAAATCTTTCACTGCCTTTGCATGGTGCGACTTCATATTATCCATCACAAGGACAGAATCGCAGTTCAGATGGGGCAACAGCTCCTCCTTCAGATACTGCTTGAAATGCTCTACAGTCGTTCCACCTGAGAAAGTCGTGTAGTGGAATGTCCCGTCCAACTGGATGGATGACAGAATGGTCATGTTCTTGGGTTTGGAAAGCGGAGTGGCGTCAACGGCTCGACTTCCGCCAAGCGAATAGGCATATCGTCTTGTCATATCGGTATTGCAGCCGCTTTCATCCAGAAACACAAGGTCACTTTCCTTGAATCCAGACATA
>ENA-ORNQ01002107-ORNQ01002107.1-human-gut-metagenome-genome-assembly--contig:-NODE-2107-length-13975-cov-4.318247_pt1 | contig 13975 bp, 9 predicted proteins | sample MGYA00242116_ERZ509024 | MGnify/ENA primary metagenome ERZ509024 (study PRJEB26280, sample SAMEA2338697) | human gut metagenome | biome: human gut; feature: human-associated habitat; material: faeces...
TCTTAAAAAGATTGAGATTAAAGACGGAAAAGTGTGTGGTGTTGTCATATCTGACAAAGATGGCGAGTATGCAAGAAAATGCAGTAAAGTGTGCCTTGCAATAGGTCACAGCTCAAGAGATACATTTGAATATCTTCACAGTGAGAATATAGATATGGAGCCGAAGCCTTTTGCTGTTGGAGTAAGAATAGAACATCCTCAGGAAATGATTAATTATAATGCTTATGCTGATGCTGCATATGAGCTTCCGGCTGCTGATTATAAAGTTACTTACAAGACAAAGAATACAGATAAAGAACGAGGTGTGTATTCTTTCTGCATGTGTCCAGGAGGTTATGTTGTTAATGCTTCATCAGAGAACGGCAGGACATGTGTTAATGGAATGAGTTATTCAGGCCGTGATTCCCGCAATGCTAATTCAGCAATAATTGTTACAGTCGGACCGGATGATTTCGGACATGGAGTACTTGACGGAATAAAATTTCAGAGACAGTTAGAAGCAAACGCTTATGCTGAAGGAAATGGAAAAGTTCCGGTACAGTTATTTGGCGATTTTGAAAAAAATATAACAACAACGGAATTGGGAGAGGTTGAGCCTTGCATAAAGGGTGAATATACATTTGCTAATCTTAGGAATGTATTACCTTCTTATGTGACAGATTCGGTTGTTGAAGGTGTGCATGGTTTTTCAAGATTTATACATGACTTTGACAGGAAAGATGCCGTACTTTCGGGTGTTGAGAGCAGAACATCAAGTCCTGTAAGAATAATAAGAAACGATGAACTTGTAAGTACATCAGTATGTGGATTGTATCCGTGCGGTGAAGGTGCAGGGTATGCAGGAGGCATAACATCTGCTGCAGTTGATGGTGTTAAGGTTGCGGAATATATGGCAGTAACAGCTGCTTGTATGGGATAATATGGACTTTTTAATAAAAATATAGTAAAATAGACCAGTATTTGATTTTTTTACTGGAGATATTAAAATATGGGGAATTATAGAGAGTTTATAAAAGATAAGAAAAGAATTGTTATAAAGATAGGTTCATCTTCACTTATGCATGAGCAGACAGGCAGATTGGACCTTTTAAAGATCGAAAAGCTGGTAAGGATTCTTATTGATATTAAGAATTCAGGAAAAGATGTTGTTTTAGTTTCTTCTGGTGCAATAGCTGTGGGAAGGGCTGTTATAGGACTTTGTGACAGACCTACAGAACTTCCGGTAAAACAGGCATGTGCATCCATAGGACAGGCTAAGTTAATGATGGTTTACCAGAAGATATTTGCAGAATATGGTGCAGTTGCATCACAGGTTCTTCTTACCAAGAATACAATAGTTAATGATGTTAACAGAACTAATGCGCAGAATACATTTAACGAAATCTTAAAACTTGGGGCAGTTCCAATCGTTAATGAGAACGATACAGTATCAACTTACGAGATTGAACAGCTACAGGCTTTTGGAGATAATGACAGACTTTCAGCAATTGTTGCTTCAATTATCGGAGCGGACCTTCTTATTCTGTTATCTGATATTGATGGTCTGTATACAGATGATCCAAACACTAATCCTAATGCAAAATTTGTTGAAACTGTATACGAGATTGATGAGAAGCTTATGGGAATGGGTAAAGATTCATCTGGCAGTAATATGGGGACTGGCGGAATGACAACCAAGCTTATTGCAGGAAAGATTGCAACACTGTCGGGGGCGGATATGATTATTACTAATGGTAATGATGTTGACAATATTATCAGGGTTATGGCAGGAGAGAATGTTGGAACATTGTTCTTAGACCACAGAGCATCTGATTTTGACCTGATGTCTCTTATAGATTAAGGCTGATTGAAGATTACTTGGACGACAACGGGAGGTCATACATGGATATTAAGCTGATGAGGAATTCGGAGAAGGGAATATTTTATTCTATTAATGACAGGCTTTTAATGCAGATAACAGATGATAATTATCAGTATCAGGGTCTTCAGGGAAAGAAATATTTTATTCTGAATGCAGCAACTAATGAAAAATTTGAAGTGGCATCGCAGATTAAGAAGTATAATTTCTGTAAGGTGAAATATGCATGCCTTGAAAGAAATTATATGTTCTTCACATCACTGGAATCAGTGACTGAAAGCCGTACACTTCTTACTGTATACAGGTTTATGTTCGATACTAATGAGAATGAGGCAGTATTCAGTATGGAGATAGATAATACTGATATATCTGATGGATTGAGATATTATATATTTGTTATGGATTCTAATTATTTTTTTGTTGAAAAGCTTGAAAAGAAAGGAAAACTTAAAGATATATTTCTCTATGATATTAATTCTGAAACAGATAATGACATGAGTGATACATTTGTGAAAAATACAGGTATATATAAGGTACTTCCAATAGGTGGAAACAATTGTGTCATAAAATTCGGGGCAGACAGACTTGTATCAGATGGAACAGGCGGTGAAGAAAAAATAGCTGTACTTAATGCTAAACAGTTTGTTTCTGAGATATCGTTTAATGGTCAGATGATAACTATGGAAGAACTTGATGTGTCAGATGAATCGACTACATTTCCATATATAAAAGCAGGTTCTGGAAAGATTATTTATTCGAAATATAATTTTAATAGTCAGTCAGAAGAAATCATTATATATGATGCTATAACAAAGGTTAAGCAGGTAAGACTTAATAATAATGTTGAACATGCAATGGATTTAAGTTTTACTTATATTATCAATGATATCCCATATTTACTTAAAAAAGTGGATAAAAGTACATGCTTTGTTAATCTTAATACACAGAAGCCAGAATACAGGCTTCATTCTGATATGAAATTCAGATATATGAAAAATGATATTGTCGTTATAACCCGTATGAGACATCGATTTTTCTTTATTAAGAAAGCTTCTGAATATATTGAAGCATATAGAATTTTGGATCTTCATCATCCTGTGCTTTCTACAAAGGCTGTGTATAACAGTTGTGCAGAAAGCGGAGATGATTTGATTATATTTACTAATTAGTGACAGAGGTTTGTATGGTTACAGAGAAAACATTAGAAAGAATTAACGAGCTTTATCATAAATCTAAAGCAGAGGGACTTACAGATGCAGAACTTGCTGAACAGAAGCAGTTAAGAGCTGATTATGTTAAAGCTTTCAGAGAAAACTTAAGAGGACAGTTAGAATCTATTAAGATTAAGAATCCTGATGGTTCTTTAATAGATGTCAAGGCAAGACATGATGAGAAGATGAAGAATAATGACAGTAAAGCAGAACAAGAAAGAAATCAGAACATTAATAACTAATAAGAAAAAGGCTATGTCTGCTGAAGAAATAACTGCAGGAAGCAGAATAATTACAGACAGACTTGAGTTGTCAAAGGAATATCAGGACAATGATAATATACTTATATATGTAAGCTATAATCAGGAAGTCGAAACATCGGGTATTATTAATAAAAGCCTTGAACGTGGCAAAAAAGTGTATGTTCCTAAGGTTATAATTAATAAAGAAGACATGTCAGATAAATATATGGAATTTGTAAGAATTAATTCTTATGATGACTTGCAGGATGGATATATGGGAATTAAAGAACCTGTATCTGACGACTATGAAATTCCACAGGACGGACTTCTTGTTATGCCGGGGCTTGCTTTTGATGTTACGCTTAACAGAATAGGTTACGGCGGTGGATTTTATGACAGATATCTTGTTAAGAATGGCGACAGATATTATAAGACAGCCATATGCTTTGATTATCAGGTGCTTGATGATATACCGGCAGAGGAATTCGACATAAGACCAGATATGATTATAACTGATAAAAGAATTATAACAGCTCAGGAGCTGTAATTAATAAAGAGATATGGATATTGAGGAGTTGTAAAAATACTTATAAATGATAATTAGTTATTAAGTATTAGTGCAGTTATGCACGGAAGTGAGGATTGATATGAAGACATTAACACAGATGGGCAGTGATGCAAAGAAAGCGTCCACATATCTTGCAAAGCTTGGCATTAAGGAAAGAAATAATGCTTTATTAAAGGTTGCTGATGCCCTTGTAAAAAGAAGTGATTACATAAGAGAAGCTAATGCTATTGACCTTGCTAATGGCAAGAAGAATAATATGAGCACAGCTCTTTTAGACAGACTTATGCTTACAGAGAGCAGAATAGAAGGAATGGCTGACGGCTTAAGAGTTCTTGCAGGACTTGACGATCCAATAGGCGAGGTCAAGTCAATGAAGACACGTCCTAATGGACTTATGATTGGTAAAAAGACTGTTCCATTAGGAGTTGTTGCGATTATATATGAATCAAGACCTAATGTTACAGCAGATGCTTTCGGACTTTGCTTTAAGTCAGCTAATGCCTGCATATTAAGAGGCGGGAGTGATTCTGTTAATTCTAATATAGCAATTGTGAATGTTATAACAGATGTATTAAAAGGACTTGGAATAGACCCTGATGTCATAAGTTACATTTCTGAAACAGATAGAAAGTATGTTGATGAGCTTATGCACCTTAATGAGTATGTAGATGTAATTATACCACGAGGTGGAGCAGGTCTTATTAAAAATGTTGTCAATAACAGCACAGTCCCTGTAATAGAGACAGGAACAGGAAACTGCCATATATATGTAGATGAATATGCAGATATAGATATGGCGGTGAATATAATATACAATGCCAAGACACAAAGAATTGGCGTATGCAATGCGTGCGAATCGCTTGTTATTCATAAGAATATTGCAGGTGAAGCTATTCCGGTAATAGTAGATAAGTTAAAGACCAAGAATGTAGAGATACGTGGTGATGAGAAAGCTTTAGCTATAGATAACAGAATAATAAAGGCAGATGATACGGATTGGGGACGTGAATATCTTGATTATATTATATCTGTTAAAGTAGTAGATAATATAGATGAGGCAATTGCACATATCAACAGGTACAATACGGGTCATTCAGAGTCAATAATAACTAAAGATTATAATAATGCACAGAAGTTTCTTAATGAGATAGATGCGGCTTGTGTATATGTAAATGCTTCTACAAGATTTACTGACGGCTTTGAATTTGGATTTGGAGCAGAGATAGGTATAAGTACACAGAAGATACACGCAAGAGGACCTATGGGACTTGAGGCGTTAACAACAAGTAAATATATAATATATGGCAATGGACAGGTTAGAGAATAGGGCTTGAATATTATGGGACAAATGGGAGAAGATATAGCAGACTGGAAATATTTTTTATCTATAATATCTAAATGCACAGATGATTATCTATACATATATGACTTAAGTGATGATTATGCGATATACAGTAGTTCTATAACAAAGGATTTTGAACTTGATGTTGCGGAATTCAGTAATGCGGGAAGAAAGTTAAAGGATGTAATATATCCAGATGATTATGAAGCTGTATTTAACAATATTAGTGAACTTCAGAATGGACATATAAGCTGTCATAATATGGAATACCGCTGGAAATCAAGAAAGAACGGATATGTATTTATAAGCTGCCGCGGACAGCTGGTACGAAGAAATGGCATTAATTATATGATAGGCCGTGTATCAGAGATTGGAAAAAAGAACAGATATGATAATGTAACCGGCATATATACAGATTTAATTCTTGAAGACAGGTATGACGATATTGTAAAGAGCGATGGTCATACAGGCTGTATTATGCAGATAGGGATTGATAATTTCAAAGAGATTAATGAGAAATATGGCACTAAGACAGGCGATGAGGTGCTTGCAATATTGGCAGGCATTCTTGTCAGACAATCCAAAGAACAGACATTTTCTGTATATAGGACAAGAGGAGACGAGTTCATAATAGTATCCCTTGATATGAGCGGTGATATTAAGAAAAATGCCAAGATGTTATACAAGACTATAAGAGAAGATATAGACAGTGTTATTGATGACAGAGGATATGATGTATTCTTTAATATATCAGCAGGTGCGTATGCGTTTGATACTAATACAGATACCTATAAAGATATTATTAAGAATACCCGTTTTGCCCTGCATAAAGCAAAGCTTAACGGAAAGAACAGATTTGAATTTTTTGATAAGGCTGATTATGCTAATTATATAAAAAGGCTTGAAATTCAGGGCGAGTTAAGGTCTAGTGTTAATGATAATTTCAAAGGATTTGAATTGTTTTACCAGCCGATTGTTGATGCTGATACAGGTAGGATTGAGGGTGCAGAGGCACTTTTAAGATGGAAAAGTGACCAATATGGTTTTATGTCGCCTGTAGAGTTTATTCCACTGCTTGAAGAAAGCTCGCTTATTATACCATTGGGAAGATGGATTATAGATACAGCTGCTGCCCAATGCAACGAATGGGTAAAGATAATACCCCAGTTTGTTATGCATATTAATCTTTCGTTTGTACAGATTGCAAAGAGCAATGTTATAAAAGATGTAATTGAGAATATAAACAAATATGATGCTGGAAATGAACATTTTGTATTTGAGATTACTGAAAGCATACAGATGGATTCTAATATTGCGATAAAAAGGGTTCTTAAAGAATTCGTGGATAATGGCTTTTTACTTGCAATAGATGATTTTGGAACCGGATATTCTAATTTTGAATATATGAAGGATAAGATGTTTGGTATCTTAAAGATAGACAGGGCATTTATTACTGATATACATCTTACAGATAACAACAGAATACTTGTCAGCTTTATTATAAAAATGGCACACGAGATGGGTGTTAAAATATGCGTTGAGGGTGTTGAGACAAAAGATGAATTGATGGCTGTAACAAAGCTTGAGGCTGATTATATACAGGGGTATTATTACGGCAAACCTGTCAAAGACGTTGAATTTTGCAGAATGATTAAACAACAGGAAAGAATAAAGAGGTAATATATAAATAATGGATACAACAATTGAGAATATGATTAACAGCATAGATTTATCTGCCCCGGTTCCAGAATACGAGCCGATGAGACAGTATTACTATTTAAAGGCTTGCAGAAAGATTGTTAAGGAAAAGTCAGAAGCACTTAACAGACCACTTACTGCTGTAGTTTCAACATTTGGCTGTCAGATGAATGCAAGGGACTCAGAAAAGCTTCTTGGAATATTAAAGGATATCGGCTATCAGGAGTCAGACGATGAAGAAAATGCTGATTTTGTAATATACAATACCTGTACAGTACGAGAAAATGCCAACTTAAGGGTATACGGACGTCTTGGACAGTTAAAAAAGGTTAAGAGAGCTAATGGCGAGATGATTATTGCAATGTGCGGTTGTATGATGCAGGAGCCGGAAGTTGTAGAAAAGATAAAGACATCTTACAAATTCGTAGATATTGTGTTTGGTACATTTAATATTTTCAAGCTTGCAGAGCTTATGTATATGTGCTTTACAGGTGATGAACAGGTTATTGATATATGGGATTCTACTAAGGAGGTTGTTGAGGAGCTTCCAACTTCAAGAAAGTATCCATTTAAGTCTGGTGTCAATATTATGTTTGGCTGTAATAACTTCTGTACATATTGTATTGTTCCATATGTGCGAGGCAGGGAGAAATCAAGAGAGCCAAAAGAGATAATAAGAGAGATTGAAAGACTTGTAAGTGACGGTGTAAAGGAAGTAATGCTTCTTGGACAGAATGTTAATTCTTATGGCAAGACACTTGACGATAATGTTACATTTGCCGAGCTTTTAAGAGAGATTGCCAAGATTGACGGACTTGAGAGAATAAGATTTATGACACCTCATCCAAAGGATTTATCAGATGAGCTTATAGAGGCAATAAGAGATAACAGCAAGATATGTAACCATATACATCTTCCATTACAGTCAGGAAGCAGCCGTCTTCTTAAGCTTATGAACAGACAGTACACTAAGGAGCATTATCTTGAACTGGTAGACAAGATAAGAAATACAATCCCAGATATATCTATTACAACAGATATAATTGTAGGCTTCCCGGGTGAAACAGAGGAAGACTTTGAGGATACACTTGATGTTGTAAGAAAAGCAAAGTATGACAGTGCTTACACATTTATATATTCTAAGAGAACTGGAACACCTGCTGCCAAGATGGACGGACAGGTCGGTGAAGATATAGTAAAAGACAGATTTAACAGATTGTTAGCAACTGTATCTGAGGTGAGCCACGAACATATCAAGAGATATGAAGGTATGGATATGGATGTATTGGTTGAGGATATAGATGACCACGATAATACATTTGTAACAGGACGAATGACTAATAATATTTTAGTCCATTTCAAGGGTGACAAAGAACTTATAGGAAGTATAGTCAATGTACATCTTGATGAATGTAAAGGCTTCTATTATATGGGAACAAAGAACGATTAATATTATAAGCAGGATGACTGGAGGATAAAGATGGCTGAGTATTCACCAATGATGCAGCATTACATTGCTACAAAGAATGAATATAAGGATTGTATACTGTTTTACAGACTTGGTGATTTTTATGAAATGTTCTTTGATGATGCTGTAGTTGCATCTAAGGAATTAGAGCTTACTCTCACAGGAAAAGATTGCGGACAAAAGGAACGTGCACCTATGTGCGGCGTTCCTTTTCATGCTGCGGAGACTTATATTAACAGATTGGTATCGGCAGGCTATAAAGTTGCAATATGTGAGCAGATGGAAGACCCTAAGCAGGCAAAGGGCATAGTAAAAAGAGAAGTAATAAAGGTGGTAACACCGGGAACTAATATTAATACACTTGGACTTGATGAAACAAGGAACAACTATATGATGAGTATAGTATATCTTGGTGATAATCTTGGAGTTTCAATAGCGGATTATTCAACGGGCGATTTCTTTGTGACAGAGTTAGCCGGTGGAAGTGAGCTTATAGATGAAATTAATAAGTTCGTGCCATCGGAGATAATTGTTAATGAATACTTCGCAATGAGTGGCATTAATCTTGATACTGTCAATACAAAACTTGGAATAGCTATGTCAACGCTTGATAACTGGTATTTTAACGAGGAGACCTGTAAGAAAAGGCTTCTGGAACATTTTCATATGGAGATGTTAGATGGACTTGGTTTAAAAGATTATACAGTTGGAATAATAGCTTCGGGTGCACTCCTGACTTATCTATATGAGACACAGAAAAGCAATATGCCTCATATCACAACACTTCTTCCTTATTCGTCAGGCAAATATATGCTTATTGACAGCTCATCAAGAAGAAATCTTGAGCTTGTTGAGACAATGAGAGAAAAGCAGAAGAAGGGTTCGCTTCTGTGGGTGCTTGATAAGACTAAGACAGCTATGGGTGCAAGAATGTTACGTTCTTATATTGAACAGCCGCTTATTAACAAAGATGATATAATTAAAAGACAGGACTGTATACAAGAATTGGGCGACAGCCTTATCGACAGGGAAGAATTAAGGGAATACCTTAATCCAGTGTATGACATAGAAAGAATTATGACTAAGATAAGCTGTAAGACAGCCAATCCAAGGGATTTAATAGCTTTCAGGAATACACTTGAAATGCTTCCACATATTAAGAGGGTTATAGGTAATTTCCATTCAGAGGAATTTGCAGCCTGCTATGATAAGCTTGATGACCTTGCTGATTTGTACGAGCTTATTAATTCAGCTATAGTTGAAGAACCACCAATATCAGTAAGAGATGGAGGTATTATAAAAGAGGGCTATTCAAAAGAGGCTGACGAGTTAAGAGATGCCAAGATAAAAGGAAAGGAATGGCTGTCTGAGCTTGAGATAAGAGAGAAAGAAAGAACAGGAATTAAGACATTAAAGGTTAAATATAACAAAGTGTTTGGCTATTATCTTGAGGTGACAAATTCATTTAAGGACAAAGTACCTCCTGAATGGGTAAGAAAGCAGACATTGACTAATGCAGAGCGTTATACAACAGATGAGCTTAAACATCTTGAAGATGTAATTCTTGGTGCAGAGGATAAGCTTTATTCTTTGGAATATGACCTTTTCAGCGAGGTAAGGGAGCGTATTGCCTCGCAGGTAGTCCGCATACAGGGTACAGCAAAAGCGGTTGCTATGATAGATGCATATGCTTCATTATCAGTTGTTGCGACACAGAATAATTATGTAAGGCCTAAGATTAACGATAAGGGTGTAATTGATATAAAGAATGGAAGGCATCCAGTAGTTGAGAAGATGATAAGCAATGATATGTTCATAGCCAATGATACATATCTTGATAATAATTCCAACAGGGTTGCGATAATAACAGGACCTAATATGGCTGGTAAGTCAACATATATGAGGCAGACAGCTCTTATTGTCCTTATGGCACAGACAGGAAGCTTTGTCCCTGCAGACTCTGCTAATATATGTATTGTAGACAGGATATTTACAAGAGTAGGTGCATCTGATGACCTGGCTTCCGGACAGTCTACATTTATGGTTGAGATGACAGAGGTTGCTAATATTCTCCGTAATGCGACATCTAATAGCCTTATAATTCTTGATGAGATAGGACGAGGCACAAGTACATTTGACGGTCTTAGTATAGCGTGGGCGGTTGTCGAACACATTGCAAACACTAAGATATTAGGAGCAAAGACATTGTTTGCAACTCATTACCATGAATTGACAGAACTTGAAGGAACACTTGACGGCGTTAATAATTACTGTATAGCAGTTAAAGAGTGCGGGGATGACATCGTATTTTTAAGAAAGATTATAAAAGGTGGTGCAGATAAGAGTTATGGAATACAGGTGGCCAAATTAGCAGGTGTTCCAGAAAATGTATTAAACAGGGCTAAGGAACTTGTTGTAGAACTCAGTGATGCAGATATATCACAAAAGGCAAAGGATATTGCACAGTATTCAAAGAAAGTGGAGAAGATGAATGACCGTTATAAGAAGGTCAATGAACTGGAAGTAAAGCAGATGACACTTTTTGATACTGTAAAGGACGATGATATAATAAAGGATATAAAAGAGCTTGATATAAGCAATATGACACCAATCGATGCGCTTAATATTCTTTATAAGCTTCAGGGCAAGGTTAAGAACAGATACTTTGTTAATGAGAATTAATGTGAAGTGAGGGTTAATATGGGAATTCAGTTACTTGATCAGAATACAATTAATAAAATAGCGGCAGGAGAAGTTATAGAAAGACCATCTTCTGTTGTAAAAGAGCTTGTTGAAAATGCAATAGATGCCGGGGCGACTGCTGTAACTGTCGAAGCAAAGGAAGGCGGAATTTCATTTATCAGGGTTACGGATAATGGTTCAGGTATTAAGAAAGATGAGATAGATATTGCATTTAAAAGACACGCCACAAGTAAGATTAAGTCAATTGAAGACCTTTTAACTGTATCCTCACTTGGTTTCAGGGGTGAGGCACTTGCGAGTATAGCGGCAGTATCGCAGATTGAATTAATAACCAAGACTAAGGATGATATAACAGGAACGAGGTATCAGTCAGAGGGCAGCGAGGTTATATCTGTTGAAGATATCGGTGCACCTGATGGAACAACATTTATTATAAGAAATTTGTTCTTTAATACACCAGTCAGAAGAAAGTTCTTAAAGTCAGCGATGACAGAGGCAGGATACATTAATGCGTTAATGCAGTATATGGCTTTATCACATCCTGAGGTTTCATTCAGATTTATTAATAATAACCAGAATAAGCTTCATACATCAGGAAATATGAAATTAAAGGATATTATATATAATGTGTATGGCCGTGATATAACTGCTAATCTGTATGATATTAATGCAAAGACACAGGATATTAAGATTGAGGGTTATATAGGGAAACCTTTTATTAACAGAGGTAACAGGACTTACGAGAATTATTACATTAACGGACGTTATATAAAGAGCAATATAATTAATAAGGCAATTGAGGAAGCTTATAAAGGTTTTATAATGCCTCATAATTATCCGTTCACTGTAATACATTTTACGATAAGTCCGGATATAATTGATGTGAATGTCCACCCTACCAAGATGGAATTGAGATTTCAGAATAACGAGTATGTATACAATTTCGTATATGATTCAATATTATCAACGCTTAAGGGAAAAGAACTTGTGGCAAAAGTTGAACCAGATGGACAGTTTATGAATAAAATTCATAATGATGAGCTGGAGCAAAAGAAGGCAGAAGAACAGAAGCAGATGGCTGGGTATAGTGCAACGGGAGTACAGCAAAATGTACCGTCAGATTCAGGTGCTGCGGCTACGCAACATAATATGTCGGCAGGCTCAGGTGCTACGGTCAAGCAATATGGTGTACCGGCAGGTTCAGGTGCTATAAATGAGAATAAGGTTATCGCTAATGAATCTTCGATTATGAATAAAACAAGGCTTCCAGAGCCATTTGAAACCGTGAGGTCTGATAAACTTATTAAAGAAGATATTGTACAGTATAATTCAAGAAAAGCAGAGGAGAGCAGGCAGATATCTTTATTTGAGGATAAGCTTCTAGATGAGAAGAATAAGAATAATTACAGGATAATAGGACAATTATTTGATACATACTGGCTTATAGAATTTGAGGACAGATTCTATATGATGGATCAGCACGCAGCACACGAAAAAGTTCTTTATGAGAAGACGATGAATAAATTGAGAACTCAAAAAATTGATACACAGATGCTTATGCCGCCTATTATTCTTACTCTTAATATGAATGAGGAAGAAGTACTTAAAAGGAATATGTCAATATTTAATAAGCTTGGATATGAGATAGAAGAATTTGGTGGCAATGAATATAAAGTAACAGGAATACCGGCAGGTTTTCCGAAGCTTGATTACAGGCAGATGTTAACTGACCTTATAGATGGTCTTATGCAGGATGGCAGAATGACAGATATGGATATACTTACAGAAAAGGTAGCGTCTATGTCGTGCAAGGCGGCTATTAAGGGCAATAATGAAATATCATATGAAGAAGCAAAGGAACTTATGGAAGAACTTATGAAAGCTGACAATCCATATAACTGCCCACACGGCAGGCCAACGCTTATAGTTATGAGTAAATATGATATAGAAAAGAAATTTAAACGAATAGTGTAAAAGGGGAATAGTGTATGTGTAAACAACCTTTAATTATACTTACAGGGCCAACTGCTGTCGGAAAGACTTCACTTTCTATTAAACTTGCAAAAAAGATTGGGGCACAGATAATAAGTGCAGACTCTATGCAGGTATACAGGCATATGGACATAGGAACTGCTAAGATTACATCTTCTGAAATGCAAGGCGTAAAGCATTATCTTATAGACGAAATAGAACCTACAGAGGAGTTTAATGTCACAATATTTAAAGAAAAAGCACTAAAGGCTATAGAACAGATAAGAAATGACGGCTATATACCTATGATTGTAGGTGGTACAGGATTTTATATACAGGCTTTATTGTATGATATAGAATTTGAAGACAACGATGCGGATACATCGTATAGACAGGAGTTATACCAGCTTGAAAAAGAAAAAGGTGCTGTGTATCTTTATGAGATGTTAAAAAATGTGGATCCTAAATCAGCAGAGAGCATACATTACAGAAATGTAAAAAGAGTTGTAAGGGCACTGGAATATTACAAGCAGACTGGCAACAGAATATCTGAACACAACGAGGAGCAGAGAAAAAAAGAGTCACCATATAATTATAAATATTTTGTTCTTGATGACATAAGGGATAATCTTTATGAGAGGATTAATAAAAGAGTTGATATTATGTTCGATGATGGTCTTATTGATGAAATGCAGTTGCTTACCAAAATGGGCATAGGCAGGGATAATACTTCTATGCAGGGCATAGGCTATAAAGAAATTCTTGATTACTGGGACAATTTGGGTAAGCCTTATGGAAGCACTATTGATGAAAATGGTATCGCCTTATTAAAGGAACAGATTAAAGGCGATACAAGACATTTTGCAAAAAGACAGCTTACGTGGTTCAGGAGAGAAAAAGTTATTGACTGGATT
>ENA-ORNQ01002114-ORNQ01002114.1-human-gut-metagenome-genome-assembly--contig:-NODE-2114-length-13942-cov-3.223878_pt1 | contig 13942 bp, 10 predicted proteins | sample MGYA00242116_ERZ509024 | MGnify/ENA primary metagenome ERZ509024 (study PRJEB26280, sample SAMEA2338697) | human gut metagenome | biome: human gut; feature: human-associated habitat; material: faeces...
TATTATTCTTGGAATCTATTCGTTTGTTCATCCGGGAAATACGTTGACATGGCTTGTCATTGTTTATGGAATCATTGCCGTTATTTCGGGGATTTCGGATATTATCTTTTATGCAAAAGCGGAACGGTATACTGGGTTTGGACCAACGATATCTTTGATTTCCGGTATTTTCAGTATTATGGCAGGAATTATGCTTTTTGTATATCCCAATGCAGGAAAATGGGTGATGGTATTGCTGCTTCCCATTTGGTTTATTGCCCACTGTATTTCCCGTTTGACCCATTTGGATTTTATTCGAGTTACAGCAGGGAAATTTTGCTGCTATTTCACGCTGATTATCAATTGTATTGGGATTATCCTCGGCTTTTTGATGATTTTCCGCCCGATGATCGCACTTTTCTCGGTTGGATTCCTAATAGGGACCTACTTGATCTTATTGGGTATTGACAGCATTATTACCGCCATAAGCCGGATAGGATCCCGGTGATGGAATAGGAAAGGAGGGAATATCCCTTGATAAAATTATTAAAACAAATGCGAAAACAAGAGTGGCTGATGGCCGGACTTTGTGCTCTTTTAGTATTAGGACAGATCTATTTTGACCTGCGGCTTCCGGATTATATGAGCGACCTGACGGTGCTGATCAAAACACCGGGCAGTACGGTTTCTGATATATGGAAGACAGGGGCTGAAATGCTTGGCTGCACACTTGCAAGCGCGCTTCTTGCTATCACCTGCGGTTATCTTTCTTCTCAAATTGCCGCCGGGTTCAGTTATACTGTTCGGGAAAGAGTATTCAATCAGGTAGCGGATTTTGGTCAAAGGCAAATGCAGCAATTTTCCGTACCAAGCCTGATTAACCGTACCACTAACGATATTACACAGATCCAGATGCTGGTTGCTATGGGGCTTCAGATATTGATTAAATCACCAATTATGGCAGTATGGGCGGTTATTAAAATCATCAATAAAAGCTGGACGCTTTCTGCCATTACTGCTGGGTTTGTGGTAGCACTGCTTTCTATGATGGCGGTTGTTATTGTGGTAATCCTGCCAAGGGTACGGCGGGTGCAGAAGCTTACAGATAATATTAACCGCGTATCCAGAGAAAATTTAACTGGTATTAATGTTGTTCATGCGTATAATGCGGAGGATTATCAGGCGGAAAAATTTGAAGCAGCGAATGATACACTGATGAAAACGCAGTTATTTAATCAGCGTGCGATGGCGTTGCTGATGCCAGCTGTATCCTTTGCCATGAATGCGCTGGCATTGGTCATTTATTGGGTGGGTGCCTCTATTGTGAATACTGTAGCAGTAACGGATATGGCAGCAAGAATCTCTGCCTTTGGTGATGTGGTTGTCTTTGGAACTTATGCAACGTATGTTATTATGTCAATCATGATGATGGTCATGGTCATTATGCTTTTGCCATCTGCACAGGTTTCTGCGGGACGTATTCATGAAGTACTGGAGGCGGAAATTGATCTTCAGGAGGGTACACAGACGGAGGCTTCCGAACAAGGAACTGTGGAATTTAAGGATGTATCGTTTCATTATCCAACTTCCGATAAAGATGTGCTGGAGCATATTAGTTTTAAAGTAAATAAAGGTGAAACTATTGCTTTTATCGGTGCAACCGGCAGCGGCAAAACAACATTGATTAGCCTGGCGGCCCGGTTTTATGATGCCACTTCTGGTCAGGTGCTGATAGACGGTCGGGATGTTAAAGATTATACGTTTGATGCTTTATATGATCGCATTGGCTATGTGACGCAAAAAGCCGTACTGTTTGCAGGAAATATTAAAGAGAATATCTTATTCGGCGAAAGCGGCGCGGAACAGACGGATGAAAATGTAAAAAAAGCGCTTGAACTGGCGCAGGCTATGGAATTTGTAGAAAAGCTTCCCGAGGGAATCGAAGCACCGATTACTCAGGGCGGTACCAACGTATCCGGCGGACAAAAACAGCGGCTTTCGATTGCCCGTGCCTTGGCAAGAAAACCGGAAATTTTGATTTTTGATGATTCCTTTTCTGCTTTGGATTATAAGACCGATACGCTGCTTCGGAAAGGCTTATCAGAACATTTACAGGGAACCACCTGCCTGATTGTAGCACAGCGGATTGGTACTATACGCAACGCAGATAAGATTGTCGTTTTGGATGAAGGGAAGACTGTGGGAATCGGTAAACATGAAGAATTGATAAAAAACTGCCCGGTTTACCGGGAAATAGCCATGTCGCAGCTTTCTGCAGAAGAGCTGGGTGCGTAAAGGAGGTGCAGATCATATGAACGGAAATCGAATGATGGGGCGCGGTATGAACGTGCCGGAAAAAAGCAAAAGGGGAATCAAAGGGATTCTGAAGGAGCTGTTTTCCTATTCTCAAAAATTGAAAATACCGATGGTCATTGCGCTGTGTCTTGCCGCCGCGGGAGCTGTTTTGACGATTATCGGTCCCAATCAGCTGAGCAGAATCACAGATCTGATTTCAGAGGGGCTGACTTCACAGATCGACCTATCTTCCATTGCTAAAGTCGGCATTCTGCTTTTATGCTTATATTTATTCAGCGGATTATTTACGTATATTGAACACTATATTATGGCGACTATTACATTGGATCTATCGAAGAAAATGCGCAGGGATCTTTCAGATAAGATCAATAAAGTCCCTATGAAATGTTTTGGAAAAATCTCGTACGGTGATATTTTAAGCCGTGTGACCAACGATGTCAGTACGCTGCAGCAGGCACTTTCAAATAGTTTGCCGTCTATTATCAGTGCCGTAGCGCAGTTTATCGGCTGCCTGATTATGATGTTCGTAACGGAATGGAGGATGGCATTATCCGCTGTTGCAGTAACGCTGCTGGGGTTTGTCGTAATGGCATTTATTATGTCCAGATCGCAAAAATACTTTATTGCCCGTCAGCAATGCCTTGGGCAGCTGAACGGATATGTAGAGGAGATGTATTCCGGTCATGATGTAGTGCGGCTTTCCCGGGCAAACCGTAAGATCAAGAAAACCTTTGAAGGAATGAATCGAGCCGTTTACGATGCGAACAGAAAAAGTCAATTTCTTTCTGGTGTAATGCAGCCGTTGATGAATGTTATCGGCAATTTAGGTTATGTAGTGGTTTGCGTTTTCGGGGCTGCGCTTGCTATTGATGGGCAGATTACTTTCGGCGTAATTACAGCTTTTATCATGTACGTAAGACTTTTTACTTCTCCACTAAGCACACTGGCACAGGGCATGACACAGATGCAGACGGCTGCTGCTGCCGGAGACCGGGTATTTGATTTTTTGCAGGAAGAAGAACTGCCGGAGGAGAGCTATAAAACCAAACGTCTTACTGAGGTGAAGGGGGAAGTAGAATTTGATCATGTGCGCTTCAGCTATCCAGATAATCCTGGCAAGATTATCATTAAAGATTTTTCTGCCCATGTAGAACCGGGACAGAAGGTAGCCATTGTCGGACCAACCGGTGCGGGGAAAACAACAATGGTGAATTTGCTGATGCGGTTTTTTGATATAAACAGCGGCGATATCCGTATTGATGGAATATCGACTTCTGAACTGACCAGAGAAAATGTTCATAGCCTCTTTAGTATGGTATTGCAGGATACCTGGCTTTTTGAAGGTACAGTACGGGAAAATCTGGTTTATAATAAAACTGGAGTTACGGATGAAACGCTTGAAAATGCTTGCCGAGCTTGCGGAATCTATCATTTTATCGAAACACTTCCGCATGGGCTGGATACCGTGCTGGGAGATAATATTACGATTTCTGCCGGGCAGAAACAATTGTTTACGATTGCACGCGCTATGGTACAAAATAGCCCTATGCTGATCCTGGATGAAGCAACAAGTTCCGTAGATACTCGGACGGAACTAATTGCACAAAAGGCTATGGATACGCTGATGGAGCATCGCACCAGCTTTGTAATTGCACATCGGCTTTCTACCATTAAAAATGCAGATTTGATTCTTGTAATGAAAGATGGGGATATCCTTGAACAGGGGAATCATGAAACACTTTTGGCTCAGAATGGTTTTTATGCCGAGCTGTACAACAGTCAGTTCGAAAAAGTTGGTTAATGCAGAATCAGACAAATGTTAGAAGAATTTCCATATTTTTTACATTGAATATCCTGCTGTTCTTTCGTATAATAGAAGCAGAAAGGTGGTTATGCGCTATATATCGAAGTAGGAGGTATTTTAAATGAAAAAAATAAGATTTTGCATTGCTGCGATTTGTACTATTTTAACTGTTGGGATGATCCTTTCTTCTTCTGCAGAAGCAGCGTAGGCAAAACAAATGTATACAGTTTGTAATTCGGCGATTCCGGCTGTCATCAATAAACCTTATCTTGCCAAAGAGAAAGAGGATGCTGCAGCAGGCGATCAGGCGGATTTGCATAATACGCTTGAAAGCGATGCTTTTGAGGTGTTAACAGATATTCCTGAAGAAGTTATGGAATCCACAACTGAAGTTGAAAAAAGTATAAAAGAACCCACAAATAATACAGTTCATGAGGAGAAAACGGATAAGGCAGCTGCCGACGCAGTGGTTACGCCGGAAGTTTCTCAGCCTTCCGGAGAAGAGCATCCAAAGAATGAAGAGGAAATTCCGGAGAAAAATGAAGCAGTTAAACCTCCGGAAGATACTATTTCAGAATACGAGGAAAAAGTTGCAGAACTTGTGAATCAAATTCGTATAGAAAACGATCTTTCTCCGCTTACCTTGAACAGAGAACTTTCGGCTGTTGCAAGGAAAAAATCACAGGATATGAAAGAGAATCACTATTTTAATCATACCTCACCGGTCTATGGCAGTCCTTTTGATATGATGAAGACCTTTGGCATCTCTTATAGAACGGCGGGAGAAAACATTGCGATGGGGCAGCGGACGCCGGAAGAGGTAGTGAATGCGTGGATGAATTCTGAAGGGCATAGAGCCAATATTTTAAACGCTTCTTTTACACAGATCGGTATGGGATATGTTGCTGAGGGAAATTATTGGACGCAGATGTTTATCGGTTAAAAAACATAAAAGTGCCGTAAGGGAAAATGAACCTTACGGCGCTTTTTTTGAAGAAAAGAAAACAATTGGGTTCAAGGCAAATGCTTGTCAGTTCGATCTCTATCCCTTAGTTTGATTGTTTGTGCTGCCAGGCGGCGATTTTCTTCTGCCATAGCGGCATAATGCTTGCGGGTAGTATTAACGTCTTTGTGCCCTAAAACATCGGCCACAAGATAGATATCCCCGGTTTCGCGGTATAGGTTGGTACCGTATGTAGAACGCAATTTATGCGGTGTAATATGCTTCAAAGGCGTAATAATAGAAGCATATTTTTTTACTAAAAGCTCAACAGCCCGTGTAGTAATGCGATTTCCCTGCAGAGATAAGAAAAGGGCAGGGGAGTCAGCCCCTTTCATTTCCAAGCGGTCGTTGTTACAGTAACTGTCAAGTGCTTCAGCAATTTCGTCGTTAATGAAAAGCACGGTTTGATTTCCGCCTTTGCGTGTAATACGGATGCTGAGATTTCTAAAATCCACATCATCCACATTCAGGCCTACACACTCACTAATTCGAATTCCCGTGCCCAAAAACAAAGTTAACATTGCCAGATCCCGGCTTTTTGTAAGCTGGTGAAATCGTTTTTGTTTTGCACTTAAACCTTCTCCGGATTCCACTGCATCCAGCAGTCGTACGACTTCATCTACATCCAGCCGAACGATAGCTTTTTCGTGTATTTTCGGCAAATCCACCAAAGCCGCCACATTGGATTGCAATTCTCCATTTTTATAAAAATATTTGAACATCATACGGATAGAAGCAATTTTTCTTGCACGACCGTTTTCCCGGTTTTCTACAAGCTTATTATCTTCGTTTGCATAAAGAGAGATATGATTGATAAAATCTTCAATATCATGAACGGTAACAGTTCGTAAATCTTCAATCGTAATCTCTTTTGTTTTTTTCTTAAATTTTTCGGCTAAAAAATGAAAGAACAATCGCAGATCATAGGCATAATTGAGCCTAGTTAACGGACCGGTCGTATTCTGAATCCCGATAAAAAGCGTTTTGCAAAAATCCGGCAATTCTTCAAGGACTGCGTGGAGCTTTTCCATAGTTTTTTGATTTCGTGTAAGAAAGTATGATTCCATAAAAATATACCTCATTTTTTTAGTGTGGGGGGGCTTTCTATCTCTTCGCAAAAGACAAGTTTTGCGAATAGATAGATATATTTTAAAGGAAAATATGTCAACTGTCAAGAAAAATGTTATAAAATAAGTGTAAAAGACTTATCCAAAAGACAAGTCTTTTTTACTGAAGAATTATAAAGTTGTTTTCAGCTCTTTAACGGCATTAGTAGCCAGTTTATCACATCGATTATTCAATGCATTGTCAGCATGCCCCTTTACTTTGATAAAATGAATTTTATGGATTTGAAAAAATTCGTATAGCTTTAGCCATAGATCTTTGTTAGGAATGTCTACATCATTCTTTTTCCAGCTCTTTTTTTTCCAGCCATAAATCCAGCCTTCATTAAAGGCGTTGACTAAATAAGCGCTGTCAGAATACAATTCAATTTCACAGGGTTCTTTTAATAAGGACAATGCTTCGATAGCCGCGGTAAGTTCCATTCGGTTGTTGGTAGTATCTGTTTGAGCACCGCTTATTTCCTTAGATATATTTTGATAAAGCAACACGGCTCCCCATCCGCCTATTCCCGGATTGCCGGAACAGGCACCGTCAGTGTATATTTTTACTTTTTTCATCCATTGCCCTGCGCTTTATCGTAAGCAGCCCAAACAGACTGATATTTATTTTTAATGGCCACATGCTCCTCATACGTCTTGGAATAAGCCACTTCTCCCGTATAAGGATCGGTTAAAGTAAAGTAGAGATATCCGCCGTTTAAAGTATCTTCATCTGGATACAGTACAGCGCGAATTGCTTCTTTGCTGGGGTTGCAAATAGGTCCTGCAGGAATGCCGGAAACCAAATATGTATTATAAGGAGAATCTACTTTTAGTTCTTCTGCAGTAAGAACCAGACGTTTTACGCCGAGGGCATACTGCACTGTAACATCAGATTCTAAACGCATATTATTTTTAATACGGTTATGGAATACTGCGGAGATCTTATAAAAATCCTCTCCTCTTCCCTCTTTTTCTACAATGGAGGCTAAAGTAAGTACCTGATGCATAGAAAGACCCAGCTCATTGGCGCGTTCGGTAAAAGCGGGCGTATAGATATCATTGAGCCTGGAAAGCAATTTGTTGATTACCGTTTGATTAGATGATCCAACATAAAACTCGTAGGTATCCGGAAACAGATATCCCTCTAATAAATATTTTAAATTTCCCATATCGTAAAGGGGCGGTACAAAATAAAAATCCGCGTAATTTCGGGCATTCTTACATTCATTTAAAAAGCTTTCAGCTGATTCAATAACATTTGATGCGGCCAAAATTTCAGCAAAATCTTCAATCGTAGTACCCTCGATCAAGGTAACACTGACTACGGAAGCAGACGCAGTGGGCCGTGTGATTACATCTAAGATATCCTGTGCACTCATAGTTTTATCTAATATGTATTCACCGCTTTGTATTTTTGAAGCAACACTAGTAAAGTCTGCCAAAAGTTTAATTCCCCAAGAGGTTTTAACTAAGCCGCATTCTTCCAGCTTGTTTGCTACGTAAGACATGGACGCACCTTTATTAATGGTAAAAAGCACAGGGGAATCATCATGTTTGCTAACCGGAGAAAATAAGGCAGAAAGTACAAACGAAATACTGGAAATAAATACTGTTAACACAAGAATTCCACTGATTAGATAAATCGTTACGGGTCTTATTTTACGCCATGTTTTTTCCGTATCCCGTCCGGTTCCAATCCAACCGCCTATTTTAATTAGAATATTCCGGCGTAATCTTTTCAGCCACAGCTTGAATTCCTTAAAATTCTTAAAAGGCATTTCCCATTTACGCTTTGCCTTTTTCGGTTTTTCGCCTTTGGGTAAATGCGTTTGGACATTGTGGTCTTTTTTTAGCTCTTTTTGAGGTTTTTTATCAAAACTACTATACTTCATATTTCGATTATCATCGGCAAAATCATCGGTGTACGTTTTGTTTTTGCGTACAGGAATTCTTTTAGCTGATGCCTTATCTCATTTTTTATATAGGGCCAATCGCGCAGTTTATCACTGCTTAATTTTTCAATAAAAGTCTGTACCATTTGTTTGGAATGGTTGATGAGATCTTCATTGTCTTTCATATAGATAAAGCCCCGGGAAATAATATCCGGTTCTGTAAGAAGCGCACCATCAATGCTGGAAAGCGTAATACAAACAACGACAAGACCGTCTTGCGAAAGCAGCCGTCTGTCCCGAAGAACGACATTTCCCACATCTCCGATTCCCAGACCGTCCACCATAATGACGCCGCTGGGAACATTTCCGTTAAAGCGAGCGCCGTCTTTTGAAATTTCCAGAACATGTCCTAATTCCGGCATAAAAATATTGCCGTTGTCAAGTCCTAATTTTTCCGCAAGCAGGGCATGCTGCATTAAATGACGGTATTCCCCGTGAACGGGCATAAAATATTTAGGTTTGGTAAGGCTTAAAATCAGTTTCAGCTCTTCCTTGCAGGCGTGGCCTGAAACATGTACGGCATCCAGTGCTTCGTAAATTACAATAACGCCTAAACGATATAAATTATTAATGACCCGGTAAACCATCCGCTCATTTCCGGGAATTGCCGAAGCGGATACGATCACCATATCGCCCTTAGTCAGTTTTACTTTTGTATGATCTCCCGTTGCCAGACGCGAAAGACCGCTCATCGGTTCCCCCTGCGATCCGGTAGTGATAATAACCACTTTTTCCTTTGGCATGCTTTCAGCTTTTTCCGGTGTTATAATGGTTTTCGGGTTGACGTTCAACTCGCCCAACTCTGCTGCTATTTTAGAAACGTTTTCCATACTGCGTCCTAAAAAGCAGACCTTACGACTATATTTTTCTGCATAATCGACAATTTGCTGAATTCTGTGCACATTACTGGCAAAGGTAGCTACGATAATACGTTTATCGATACCCTCATCAAAATATTTTTCAAAGCATTCCCCTACCTTGCTTTCACTCATCGTAAAGCCTTCACGCTCAGCATTGGTACTGTCGGACATCAGCAACAGAACGCCTTTTTCACCATAACGTGCAAAAGAAGCAAGATCGATGACCTCACCGTCAACGGGAGTATAGTCTACTTTAAAATCACCGGTATGTATCACAACTCCGATTGGAGTTGTGATGGCCAAAGCAACAGCTCCGGCAATGGAATGATTGGTTTTTATAAATTCAATGGTAAAACATCCGATTTTTACAATATCCTTAGCCTGAATACAGTTGATTTTTACAAGATTCTGCATCCGGTTTTCCTTCAGTTTGTTTTCAATCAGAGCCTGCGTCAGTTTTGTACAGTAAATCGGGGCATTTACCTGCTTAAATACATAAGGGATTGCTCCGATATGATCTTCGTGTCCATGGGTGATTATAAATCCGCGCAGTTTGTCTGCATTTTTTTCCAAATAGCTTACGTCCGGAATGACCAAATCAATCCCATAAAGATCCTCTTTAGGAAACATAGAGCCGCAGTCGACAACAATTATATCATTACCGTACTCAATGGCCGTCATGTTTTTACCGATTTCTTCAATGCCACCGAGTGGTATTACGCGAAGCTTGTTTTTACTTTTCGCCACAAATAGACCTCCTATTTTGTATATTATTTTAATTAAATTATACAACAGTTAGGTAAAATTTGCAAGCAATTAAATTTGTACAAAGTATCGAAGCCTGTCACTTCTCTTTGTTTATACGATCCTTTATAAACTCCTCGGTGATATCGGCAGCGTACTCTTCCCTGGCAAAGCGGCCGTAAGCAGTAAAGGAATAGCCGTTATTCGACGGGATTACTGTAATAAAACCGCCTTTGTACTCTGCCTGAATCCCCGTGCTGTTTTTATCCTTGTTCAAGGCAAAAATTGTTGCACATTTTTCTTTGGGATCACATTCAAAATCCAGTTTTGCAACGATTGTTTCGTTCGGCGCTTCCAAAGCTCTCGAATCCAGAAAATAAGCCAGTGTTTCGGCAAAAAAGGAAGGTTCAAATTCTAAAAGAGCGGCGAAGGAATGAAAACTCTCCAGCTGCTGCATTGTATTTCCCTTATGCTGCATGAGTTTAAGCACTCGCAGGCCATTGGTCTGGGCTAAATTACGGATCTCTTCCGAAGCATAATCCGGCAAAAAGACTTCTTTCCCGTCATAAAAGGCTGTAAGACGTATTTTAAGGCGCATAAAGTCGTCCGTTGATATACGGCTGCCATCAGGGGCAAAAACGCTCTGTACCGTCCCATTTTGTGCAATGACAGCTGCACGGTAAAGCCGATTCAGCGGTGCGGTAAACTCTGATACGCGCCGGGGAACGATATTATGCAGGCGATACGCTTCATTGGTATACAGTTCTATATTGCTTTTGGAAAAAGGGATAGAATTGTTAAGGAAATACTCAAAGTCTCCGTCAAGAGAATGAAGGCGGATCATTTTCCCCCTTTTTAAGGAAAAATCGTTGGTTTTAAAATCAATCTTTTTTTCCTGCTGAGAGGAAATATTCAAACCGTTCTCATCCATCAGGTCGATAAAAAGATTTTCTCCTGCTGTACGGATATATACCGCTTTCATTTTATAGACTGCTGCATAATACCGGCAGGAAGAAATCTGAGAAGAAGAAACGTATACGGTAGAGCCGCACAGACTGTAATAAGAGGATATCAGCATTGCCAAAGAACCCGCCAGCCTCTCCCCGCTGCTGCAAACAAGAATCTTTGCCGCCGGATAAGATGATGCGATCGCCGCTAACGTACTGTGGTCAATTTCATGGTTCCAAAGTCCAGTGATTGTGCCGTTATTCCAAAGCGTATGATGAACAGGATTTCCCGAAGTCTTTTTTCCCTCTACCGTTGCATTTCGTTCGATTTCTATATTATTAAAAACAGAGGCTCCGGTCATCAGCTGTGTGTTGCGGTTTAGAACAACATGAGATCCGACGATATTATTTCCGCCGAAAAGCGTTCTTTCTGCTTTTGTTTTACTGCCCATTACGGCATTTATACAGTCGCTGTCAAGCAGGACAGCTTGATTCCAAAGCACAGCCCGTTCGACGCGGCTGTTTTCAATGATACAGCCGCTGCCGATTACTGCGTACGGTCCTATTGTGCTCTTTCCGGTGATTACGGTGTTTTTACCGATATATACCGGTGAGACGACTTTTACCTCTTCTCCTAAGGAAACATTTTCTTCAAAAACATTTCCCATTTCCCGGCCGAATACCTTTCCTTCCAGTAAATCCCACTGTGCCTGCAGATAGGCTTCCGGTGTTCCGAGATCGCTCCAGTAATCTTCGGTAATGTACCCATACATGTTAGCGTTTTCTTTTAAAAGAAGCGGAAACAGATCATTGCTGAAATCAAAGACCGTACCAGCAGGTATTTTTTCAAGGATCTTTTTTTCTATAATATAAATTCCTGTATTTACGGTATTGGTGATTACATTTTCCCATTGAGGCTTTTCACAAAAAGACGTTATCCGTCCGTCGGTATCGGTTAGAACTACGCCGTATTCCAACGGATTTTCCTGTTTGGAAAGCACAATAGTTACATCGGCATGGATGCTCTTATGATACGTAAGAATTTTGGAAATATCAATATTCGTCAGTGCATCGCCGCTTACAACGATAAACGTATCCTGTATAAAGTTTTCTGCTGCTTTTACGGATCCCGCGGTTCCCAGCGGTGTTTCTTCTTCAAAATATGTTATCTGGGTTCCCCATTTTTCTCCGCCGGAAAAATAATTTTTAATATGCTGCGGAAGAAACTTCAGGGTTACACCGATTTCCTGGATTTCATACCTTTTTAGTAGTTCTATAGTATATTCCATTAAAGGTTTGTTCAGTACGGGAATCATAGGTTTGGGTAATTCCTGAGTGAGCGGTCGCAGCCGGGTCCCGTTGCCGCCGGCTAATATAATTGCCTGCATATAAAAATCTCCTTTTTTGCTTTATATGCAATATTTTTTCCTTAATAAGGTCATTTATGCAAATAAAAATGGATACCGTGCAATCAAATGCTGAATTGAGCATGCTCCAGCATATGGAAAAACATCCTTCCGGCATAGGAAGAGAAAGTTTTCGCTTTTTTGTATCAAAAAACTTTTGAAAAACTTGCGGTTTTGTGATATAATACTTCTGGTGTGTAGCCGATAAAAGGTGTAAGTCCAGCTTGGGACTTACACCTTTTTTATGTTTAAGGAGGTAATTTAGATGAAAGAAAATAACCAGCTCTATCTTGCTACGGAAAAGATAAGCAAGCTAATGGGCAAATACGCTATCCCCTGTATTATTTCCCTCTTGGTCGGTGCGCTTTATAATATTGTCGATCAAATATTTATTGCAAATGCCGCTTATCTGGGTTCCTATGGAAATGCCGCGAATACTGTCGTATTTCCGCTTACGGTTATTGCGTTGGGAATTGCTGTTATGATCGGCGACGGGACTTGTGCCTTTGTTAGTATTTCGCTGGGGGCAGGTAAAAAGGAAGATGCACATAAGAGTAGCGGGAATGCAATTTTACTCTGTCTTCTTAGTAGTATTATATTGGCCGCCGTTTATTTTATTTTTAGTGAACCGATATTAACTGCTTTCGGAGGCAAAGTGAATGAACAAACCTTTGCTTATGCCAAAGAATATTTTTTCTGGATTACTCTGGGCATTCCGTTTTATATGTTTGGTCAGGCTGTCAATCCTATTATTCGGTCAGACGGAAGTCCGAAGTTTGCTATGTTTGCCACTCTTGCCGGTGCCGTTACAAATATAATTCTCGATCCTCTTTTTATCTACCCGATGAAAATGGGGATGATGGGTGCTGCTGTTGCAACGGTTATCGGTCAGATAGTTTCTCTTGTCACCGCTCTTATCTTTCATATCAAATTCCTATGGTATCTCTGCCATATGAAATCCGTAAGGCTCAGTAAAAGGAGTTTCGGCTTTTTCGGAAGCCTCATGAGAAAATTTTTGGCTTTAGGATTCACTAGTTTCCTTGCACAAATTTCCCTGGTAGTTTCTATGGCAGCTGTACAAAATTTGTGTGCGAAATATGGCGCAGCGGATAAGATTTTCAGCCAAGCGGAATATGCGCAGATTCCGCTTGCCGTGCTGGGAATTGTAATGAAGTTTTTTCAAATCGCGATCTCCGTTGCCATTGGGTTGGCTGCCGGATGTATTCCGATTGCCGGATATAATATCGGAGCAAAACGAAAGGATCGCGCAAAACAGCTTTTTACCTATCTGCTTATAGCAGAAGCGGCAGTTGGGATGGCATCCTTACTGATTGTTGAATGTTTTCCGCATCAGCTGATCGGGATTTTCGGTGCAAAGAATGAGAGTGTATATTATACGGATTTTGCAGTTAAAAGTTTCCGTATTTATCTTTGCATGATGCCGCTGGCTATGCTTAATAAAGGTACGTTTATTTATCTGCAGGCATTGGGAAGGGCTGTTCTTTCCACGGTTATTTCATTGACTCGTGAAATTATTTTCGGTGTGTTTTTGCCGATCGTTATGGCTGCTTTTATGGGATTGGATGGGATATTGTTTTCTTTTCCCGCAGCAGATATTCTAACATTTGTAATCGCCGCAGGTATTATTCGAAAGGTATATAAGGATTTCCGTATTGCAGTATAAGCAAATCGGAATCATGGTATTTTTGTAGGAAAGAAGAGCAGAGTATCCCTGAAAGGGATACTCTGCAACTGTTTTGGTTTTATTTTTCGTATAAGGTAACAGCTTGGTTTCCGTCAAATTCATCCGTAGTAACTTTAATGA
>ENA-ORNQ01002143-ORNQ01002143.1-human-gut-metagenome-genome-assembly--contig:-NODE-2143-length-13793-cov-2.424079_pt1 | contig 13793 bp, 14 predicted proteins | sample MGYA00242116_ERZ509024 | MGnify/ENA primary metagenome ERZ509024 (study PRJEB26280, sample SAMEA2338697) | human gut metagenome | biome: human gut; feature: human-associated habitat; material: faeces...
CCGACATATTTTTTAAACAGATTAATAAAGTGGTTCGTATTTTCGTAACCGATCATACTGCTTACTTCATGGATGGAAAAATCCGTGGTAAGCAGTATTTTTTTTGCCTCTTCCTTCACTTCCTCCCGGAGTTGTGATCCTTCCGCTGCCCATGGTGGTAAGAAGGAGCAGATGGCAATCCATGGAAGGAAAACGAAATGCCAGGGGAGAGTCGGTATGGATAATTCCACCACCCAGAAGATACAAAAAGCTTTCCGGTGAGAGAGGGGAAAGCAGCTCTTTTTCGTAGTGATAATTATTGGGAATGAGAAAATCCGGCGTATATTCAATGTTTACCATTTTTCTTGTGTGTACGCTGGAAAGAAATTGCTGCCTGAAATTTAAGTGATTTAAGTAATCCATGAGATATGTCCCTTCATAATAATACATTTTCGTCTTCAGGGCGGTGACTGGGGCGACATCATGATGATCCCGGAGGTTGACAAATCCGACCTCTCCACTTACTTCCTTTCCTATGGAGATGTTGATTCTGTAAAAAAAAGTGAAATATCCGAACAGATGGCTGTATGAGAACGAAGTATACGGTATCCCGATCACAGTTGTAGGCCGTGGCGTTCTCTATAATAAGAAAGTTTTCAAAGAGGCAGGAATCACAGCAACCGGCGATGCAAAATACAGAAACCAGGAATTCGTTCATACAAAAGATCCGTTCTCTGACCCGGGAGATGGAACAGGCGCTTACAACGTTTACAAGATCCTTTACGATGCAGTTGCAGACGGACTTACTGAGGATGACTACTCAACAACAGACTGGGAGAGCAGCAAGGGTATGCTGAACAACGGTCAGATCGCAACTATGGTACTTGGTTCCTGGGCTTACCCGCAGATGCAGGGTGCAGGAGACAATGCAGATGACATCGGATACTTCGCATTCCCGATCACAGTAGACGGAAAACAGTATTCACCTGCAGATGAGGACTACTGCTTCGGTATCAATGCAAACAGCGATGAGACAAATCAGAAAGCAGCAATGATCTTTGTAAAATGGATGACAGAGAAATCCGGATATTCTTACAACGAGGGTGGTCTTCCAATCGCAGTTGGTGATGACGAGCTTCCGGAAGTATATCAGCAGTTCACAGACAACAATGTAGAGTTTATCTCCAATGAGCCAGCAATCGAAGGTGAGGAGGATGTCCTCAATGAGCTGAACGCAGATTCCGAGCTTATGGTAGGCGCAGGCGGAAATGAGAAGATCCAGGCGATCGTTGAACATGCATCCAACGGAGATGAGGATTTTGATGACATCATGAAAGAGTGGAATGAGAAATGGAGTGACGCTCAGGATACAGATGATGTAGAAGTAAACGAATAATCTGCACAGATATAAACGCAGATCACTCAGGTGGGGGACGCGTTTTCCCCGCCTTTGAAATGGAGGGAAACTATGGAACAGAGTGGAACGAAGAAAAGCTTCGGTGAATGGATCAAAAGCCGCAAGGGCCAGCAGATGCTTATCATCCTTGCATTCACCATTATTCCATTGATCTTGTTACTTGTATTTACATATCTTCCATTTGCGGAAATGGTAAAATTCAGTTTCTACAAGATGAAATATGTTGGCGCAAGAAAATTTGTCGGTCTTGATAACTACAGAGCTATTTTTAAACGAGACGATATCATCGGTGCTCTGAAACTTTGTCTTTACTATATGGCTGGTGCACTGATCCAGCTTGCCATTGCACTTTACCTTGCAACCATTCTCAGCATGAAAGTAAAATGCAGCAATCTTTTCAAAGGATTTATGTTTTTCCCATATCTGATCAATGGTATTGCCATCGGATTTATCTTTAAATTTTTCTACACCCGTGGATTTGTATTTGATACTGTTCTTCAGTGGTGTGGATTCCAGCTTGATAACCTTCCCTACTGGCTGAAGGATCAGTCGGTAAACAACTGGTCATTGGTAGGCTCCTCTGTGTGGAGGTATTTCGGACAGAACATGGTACTTTTCGTCGGTGCCATCATGTCTGTGGATGATTCTCTTTATGAGGCAGCAGACCTGGACGGAGCTTCTTACTTTACCATTTACAGCAAGATCCTTCTTCCTCTTCTGAAACCGGCCATTGTAACATCCATCATCCTGAAAGGTGCAAATACCTACAACGAGTACTACTGTGCACAGCTTTATCTTCAGGACAAAACAAGACTTTGTACCGTTGCAACTTCACTTTACACATTTACCGGACCTCTGGGAAGCCAGTATAACCTGATCTGTGCAGGTGTTATCATCTCTCTTCTTCCTGCACTGATCGTGTTCATCATTTTCCAGAATCAGATCTACAGCGGTGTTGCTGCCGGTGCGGTCAAGGGTTAAAAAGGAGCAGACAATTATGTTAAATGAGATCAGAGAACATCTGAAAAACGGGATCATTCCTTTCTGGGAAGGCCTGAAGGATGAAGAATTCGGCGGATATTACGGCTACATGGATTACGATTTAAAGCTGGATAAAAAATTTGAAAAAGGCTGCATCTTAAACAGCAGGATCCTCTGGTTCTTTTCCAGTGTCAGCCGTATTGAGGGCTTTGAAAAAGAACGGGAATATGCAGATCATGCCTATCAGTTCCTGAAGGAAAAATGTCTGGATCAGGAATGTGGAGGTGTGTTCTGGTCTGTGACATATGACGGAAAACCTCTGGATACCACAAAGCATACCTACAATCAGGCATTTGCCATCTATGCCCTTTCTTCCTATTATGATACCACCGGAAACGAGGAAGCATTAGAGATCGCCAAAGGTCTTCAGAAGATCATCGAGGAAAAATGTACCGATGAATTCGGATATCTGGAAGCCTTCAACCGGAATTTCCAGCCGGAAGAGAACGACAAGCTTTCCGAGAACGGTGTGATCGCAGAGAAAACCATGAATACCCTGCTTCATGTGTTTGAGGCGTACACAGAGTTTTACCGTGTAACAAAAGATAAATTCACCGGAGACCGCCTGCGTTTTATGCTGGATATTTTTGCAGACAAGGTATATAACCCGGCACAGAAAAGACAGGAAGTATTTTTTGACAGAGAGTGGAACATTCTTATTGATCTTTACTCCTATGGACATGATATTGAAACTTCCTGGCTGATTGACCGTGGACTTGAAGTGCTGGATGATCCGGCGTACACCGCAAAGGTTGCGCCCATCACAAAAGAAATCCTTGCAAATGTATACAAAACAGCATACCGCGACCATTCTCTTATGAACGAGTGTGAAAACGGTGTCAATGATACCACCAGAGTATGGTGGGTACAGGCGGAATCCGTAGTTGGTTTTCTGAACGGATACCAGAAAGATCCTGCAGAGAAAAAATATCTCCAGGCGGCAGAGGATGTCTGGGATTATATCAAAAATTACATGATCGACAAGAGAAACGGTTCCGAGTGGTACTGGTGTATCCATGAGGACCATACTCCGGTGGAGAAACCTATCGTGGAGCCGTGGAAATGCCCGTATCATAACGGACGTATGTGTATAGAAGTGATCAGGAGGATGAAAGACATTGCATAAACAGTATTATATCGAAAAAGAAAAAGTGGACAGACTGGTTGCCAGAAAAAACCAGAAAACACCAGAAAACACCAGAAAACACAGTGGTACAACGGAATCTATGACCGCTACGAATATCCGGTACTTACCAGAGAGTTTGCACCGGTACACTGGAGATACGATCTGGATGAAAAAACAAATCCGAATTTCCAGGAACGTCTCGGCATCAACGCAGTGATGAATTCCGGAGCCATCAAGCTTAATGGAAAATATTATCTCGTAGTCCGTGTGGAGGGAAACGACCGTAAATCTTTCTTTGCAGTGGCAGAGAGTGACAACGGAATCGATGGTTTCCATTTCTGGGATTACCCGGTAGTTCTGCCGGATACCTGCCCGGAGGAGACCAATGTATATGATATGCGTCTTACCCAGCATGAAGACGGCTGGATCTACGGAGTGTTCTGAGAGTAAAGATCCGGACAACAGTGACCTTTCCGCAGCAGTTGCAGAGGCGGGAATCGTCCGTACCAAAGATCTCAAAACCTGGGAGCGTCTTGATAATTTAAAAACTCTCCAGTCTCCGCAGCAGAGAAATGTCTGCCTGCATCCGGAGTTTGTAGACGGAAAATATGCTTTTTACACACGTCCGATGGACGGATTTATTGAGACAGGAAGCGGCGGCGGAATCGGTTTCGGTCTTTGTGAAGATATCTGCCATGCAGTGATCGACGAAGAAAAAATTATCAGCCGCAGAATTTACCATACCATTACAGAAGCCAAAAACGGTGCCGGAGCAGTTCCGATCCGCGGAAAAAAATGTTGGATCAACATTGCACATGGTGTCCGCAACACAGCAGCAGGTCTTCGTTATGTGCTCTATGCATTTGCCACGGATCTTAAGGATCCCTCCAAAGTACTTGCCCAGCCATCCGGAGTTTTCCTTGTTCCCTTCGGCGAGGAAAGAGTGGGAGATGTCTCCAATGTAGTGTTCACAAACGGAGCTATTGCTGACGAGGACGGAACCATCTATATCTACTACGCTTCCTGTGATACCAGAATGCATGTGGCAACCACCACTATCGATAAAATGGAAGATTATCTTTTCAACACACCGGAAGATCCCAAGCGTTCTCCGGACTGCGTAAAACAGCGCTGTGAGCTGATTGCAAAAAATCTTGAGATCTTAAAAGCAGAAGGAGAAAAATAATATGAGCAAATATAAAATGATCAGCCCGGCAGTTCCAAACGTGCCGTGGCAGGACAAACCGGAAAATCATGAAGGAGCACCACTGTGGAGATATACGGAAAACCCGGTGATCGGACGTAATCCGGTAGAGGGAGTTGCCAGAATCTTCAACAGTGCGGTTATTCCTTATGAAGGAAAATTTATCGGCGTGTTCCGTGGTGAGCAGGTGAACGGCATTCCGTTCATTTATCTTGGAAGAAGTGAGGACGGACTTCACTGGACATTTGATAAAGAAAAGATCAATTTTGTCAACGAAAAAGGCGAGTCTTTTATGCCGAAATATGCATACGATCCACGTCTCGTAAAAGTAGAAGATACCTATTATGTGATCTGGTGCCAGGATTTTTACGGTGCATCTATCGGTGTTGCAAAAACAACAGATTTCAAGACTTTTACAAGAATTGAAAATCCGTTCATTCCATTTAACAGAAATGCAGTTCTTTTCCCGAGAAAAATTAACGGCAATTATGTGATGCTTTCCAGACCATCTGACAGCGGCCATACACCGTTTGGTGATATTTTCTTAAGTGAGAGCCCGGATATGACTTTCTGGGGAAAACACCGTCACGTAATGGGAAAAACATCTGAGTGGTGGGAGTCCGTAAAGATCTGCTCCGATCGAAACCAGTGAAGGATGGCTTCTGTTTTACCATGGTGTTACAGGAACCTGCAACGGTTATGTATATTCCATCGGTGGTGCGATCCTGGATATCGATGAGCCTTCCAGAGTGAAATATCGCTGCGAGAACTTCCTTCTTACACCGGAAACCTGGTATGAGGAGAGAGGTTTTGTGCCGAATGTATGCTTCCCATGTGCGACCATCCATGATTCTGAGACAGGAAAGATCGCTCTTTACTATGGAGCAGCAGACAGCTATGTTGGTGTTGCATTTACAACACTGGATGAGATTGTTGACTATATTAAGGATCACAGCCTTGTACGTGAGGAAGATACAGAGCTGGGAATCCGATAATAATGAAGGGATGTCACAGAGACATCGAACAAGATAAAGCGGGCGTGACAGTCCGCTTTATCCGGTATAGATGAAAGAAAGGAAGACAGATTATGGCAATTTTGAAATTAAAACCCAGCTGCAAGGATTATCTGTGGGGTGGCACAAGACTGATGACAGAATTTGAAAAAGAATATGACGGCGACAAGCTTGCAGAGACCTGGGAGCTTTCCTGCCACCCGGACGGACCCAGCTATGTGGCAAACGGAGAATATGCCGGAGAAACACTCAGCGAGTATATCCTCATGGAGGGAAAGAAGGTTACCGGTACTCACAGCCGCCATTACAGCCAGTTTCCGCTGCTGATCAAATTTATTGATGCGAAGGATGATCTGTCTATCCAGGTACATCCGGATGATGAGTATGCCATGAAGAATGAAGGTCAGTATGGCAAGACGGAGATGTGGTATATCGTGGACTGCGAGGAAGGTGCCAGCCTGTATTATGGATTTTCCCGTGAAGTTTCCAAGGAGGAGTTTGAGAAGAGAATTAAGAATAAGACCCTTCTGGAAGTTCTGAACAAGGTTGAAGTTCATAAAGGGGATGTGCTTTTTATCGAGCCGGGTACCATTCATGCAATTGGTAAAGGAAATCTGATCGCGGAGATCCAGGAAAATTCCAATGTGACTTACAGGGTTTATGATTATGGCCGTAAGGACGCTAATGGTAAGGAGAGGGATCTTCATATTGAGAAGGCACTTCAGGTGACGAAGAGGGTGCCGATCCTTCGGAAGAAGTCTTTTGAGCCGCATATTGTGGACTGTGATTATTTTACGGTTGATAAGGTGGTTCTGGATGGACAGAGGATGAAGAAGATCTTTGGGGAGATTGATAAGACTTCTTTTACAAGTTTACTCGTCTTAGACGGTACCGGGAAGGTACAGTCCGGAGAGGAGTGCGTTGAGGTGCAGAAGAGAGATAGCGTGTTTATTACGGCTAATGCCGGCGAGTATGAAATGGAAGGAAAATTTGAGGCACTGTTGACAACAGTGTAGAAAACCGCAGGGGAGGGAAAGGCGCTCGGAGTTTCGAAGCCCGCTTTTCCCTCCCCTGCACCCCTCCCTTTCCGGGCACGGGTACGGCGTTGGAGAGTGGACGGGAAGGCGGGCGCTTGCGCCCTGTTCCCTGGGGTGTGGATGTGCGTTAAAAAATAGGCCTGTTCTTTGGGGCGCTGTTGGGTATTGCCTGAGTGCAGGTCTGATTTTTATTTTCTTAAGTTGTGGATGTACATAAAAAAAGTGGCCTGCAAGTGCAGGCCGCCTTTTTTTAATTGCGGGATTTGATGAAGGTTTCTACTTCTTTTTTGGTTGGCATTACGCGGAGGGCGCCTTTTTTGGTGGTGATGAGGGAAGCGGCTGCGTTTGCGAAGGTGAGGAGTTCTTTCAGGTTTTCATCGGTGAGGTTTTCGAGGCCGTGGTCAAGGACGTAGTTCAGGGTGCTGGCGCAGAAGGTGTCGCCGGCGCCGGTGGTTTCGATGGTGTGTTCCTGAAGGAATGGTGCGGCTTCTACTTTTCGGCCATGGTAGTATGCACGGCTTCCGTCTTTTCCAAGGGTGATCAGGACAAGGGGGATGTGGTATTTTTCTTCGATGAGAGCTGCGCCTTTATCGTAGTCTGTAGTATCAAAAAGGAATTCCACTTCGTTGTCGGAGATCTTCAGCACATCGCAGCGTTCCATGCCGTATTCGATCTCTTTGCGGGCGTCATTAAGGTCTTTCCAGAGAGGTGGGCGAAGGTTTGGATCGAAAGTGATGATACAGTTGGCTTCTTTTGCCACATCAAGAGCGTAGCGGGTTGCTTCGCGGACGCCTTCGTGTGTGGATGAAAGAGTACCGAAATGAAAAATTCTGGAGTTGCGGATCAGTTCGGCATCTACTTCGTCTTTGGTGAGCATCATATCTGCGCCTGGATTGCGGTAGAAGGAGAAATCACGGTCTCCATCTGGATATGTATGTACAAAAGCAAGAGTGGTATGGATTTCATCGTCCATAACAAGGTTTCTGGTATCGATACCGCATTCTTCAACAGCTGCTTTCAGCTGTTTGCCGAACATATCGTTTCCAACTTTTCCGATAAATGCTGTTTTTTTGCCAAGGCGGTTCAGCATGGCGAGTACATTGCAGGGAGCGCCGCCCGGGTTTGCTTCAAAAGTAGGATTTCCCTGGGAACTGTTGCCGTTTTCAGTAAAGTCGATCAGAAGTTCGCCGAGAGCGGTTACATCATACAGTTTGTTTTCCATTGATAATTCCTCCTGGTAAGTTGTTTTTTATAGCGGAATAAGAATACCCGCCTGTTTTTCTGCCTCATATTATAAGCCCTGGAAGGTATTTTGGGAAGAACCAAATTGATTTATTTTCTGTTCTGTTACCGGTTACTTGAGTGCTTTTTTGCGAAGATTAAGAAGAGTTTTCTTTATTTTTCAGTAAAAAAGTGGTAAACTGAGTCTATAAAACAACAGATATAACGGAGGAGACGATTATGGCTGATAAAGCGTATGAATATATGGACTGGCCCCGGATCGAGGCGATCGTTTATGGTGAGGAAGCTGCGCCGAGGGACGTGATGCAGCCGAGAGTGACAGATGACGGAGTGCTTATTCAGGGATTTTTTCCGGGGACGGAAGCTGCGGAAGTAATAGTTGGAAAAAAGTCTTATCCAATGACACTGGAAGATGAGGCTGGCTATTATGCGGTAATGCTTCCTCTGAAAAGAATTCCGGAGTATCGTTTTCAGGTTACACGGGGCAGCATGAAAGAGGCTTTTTTTGATGCTTATGAATATCCCTGCCAGATTACAGAAGAAGAGGAAAGAGCATTTTGTGCAGGCGTTTATTATAAAGCCTATAAGAAACTTGGTGCACATCCGGTTGTCTGTGGAGGTGTGCGTGGAACTTATTTTGCGGTATGGGCACCCAATGCGATCCGTGTAAGTATAGTTGGTGATTTTGACAGATGGGATGGAAGACGGCTTCCGATGCATCGTATGCCGATGTCCGGTATTTTTGAACTTTTTGTTCCGGGCGTAAAGGCAGGCGCTTCTTATCAATATGAAATCAAGATAAAAGGCGGGGCTGTACAGCGCAAGTCAGATCCTTACGGAAACGGGGTGCAGGAGGCTCCGTCTGTGATCTCGGTTGTGGCAGAGCTGGGAGAGTTTTCCTGGCAGGATGAAGAGTGGATGAAAGAACGTGAAAAGTTTGTAAGCCGTGAAGTTCCGGTGTCTGTTTATGAAACAGATATAACAGAGTGGAAAAAACATGGTGAACTGGCAGCATTTTTAAAAGAAACAGGGTATACACATGTGGAATTTCATCCGGTTATGGAGTATCTGGATCAGAATTCAGGGGGATATTCCACTTCATCTTATTTTGCGCTGACGAATCGTTTTGGAACACCGGCAGATTTCCGTGCTCTGGTGGAAGAACTTCACCAGGAAGGAATTGGTGTGATCCTGGACTGGACACCTGCACAGTTTCCACGATTTGATGCAGGACTGGAGAAATTTGATGGAACACCTCTTTATGAAGTTCAGGATCCGGCTATGGCGGTCCATCCGATGTGGGGGACGATGCTTTATAATTATGGAAGCCCTATGGTTAAGGATTTTCTTCTCTCGAATGCATTTTTCTGGCTGGATGAGTTCCATGTAGATGGATTTCGCCTGGATGATGTAGATGCCATGCTGTATCTGGATTTTGGAAGAGAGGCAGGACAGTGGAGACCAAATCTTTATGGCTCTAATGAAAATCTCCAGGCTGTGGAGTTTCTGAAACATCTGAATTCTATTGTTAAGAAACGCAATCCGGGAGTTCTTTTGATCGCACAGGAGGATGGACTTTGGCCTCAGCTTACAGACAGCGTGGAGAATGATCATCTGGGATTTGATTATAAGTGGAGTGGCGGATGGACGAAAGATCTTCTCTCCTATATAGAAGTAGAACCGCTGGAAAGAAAGGATTATTATGATCAGCTGACGCTTTCCATGATGTATGCGTACAGTGAACATTATGTACTGAACCTGGGACGAAGGGATGTAGGAACTCTGAAGGAATTTCTTGAAAAACTTCCGGGATCTCCGAAACAGAAACTGGCTCAGGTACGTGCGGCCTACGCTTATCTGATGCTTCATCCGGGAGTGAAGATGACAGCACCGGATAAAGAGTGCACAGAAGAAATGAAAGCATATATTCATGATCTGAATGCGATGTACAGAAGTTGTCCGGCGCTGTATGCGATGGATGGTAATTCGGATGGTTTTGAATGGATCCAGTTTACCAACTATGACGAAAATATTGTTGCTTTTCTGAGAAAAACGGAAAAAATGGAAGAGACGCTTCTTATAGTATGTAATTTTTCACCGGTGTCTTATGACAGCTATCAGGTCGGTGTGCCTTTTGCTGGAAAGTATAAAGAGATTTTTAACAGTGATAATGGAAAATATGGTGGTCTGGGTGTTGTGAATACCAGGGCCAAAAATGCGGTGCATGCGGAGTGTGATAACAGGGAAAATTCTCTGAAAATGAAGCTCCCGGCTTATGGAGTGACTGTTTTTAGCTGTACTCCTGAAAAAAAAGTTTCATCCGTAAAGAGGGTGGGGAAGAAAGTAAAGATCAGCAGAAAATAGTGAGGGATGTTGTATGAAAAAGAAATTGGCAGCCGGGATTTTTGCGGCGGTATTCTTTACTATGTTTGCTACGGTAACGGTCTGGGCAGAGAAGTCTACAGTTCTGGAACAGGTGATCTATGACGAAAATAATATAAAGGTTTCGGTTTCGGAAGCTTCTCTGGATGCAGAGCAGAATATTGTCATACCGCTTCATATTGAAAATAATACGGATGAAAAAATGGGTTTGATAGCCGAAAATTGTTATATTAATGGCTGTAAAGTAGAAGCAAACAGTTTGTTTTTTGACAAGGCAGAACCAGGTGGGGAAACTGATGGATTACTGGTGGTTTCGAAACAGGAATGTGATGGATATGGAATAGACCGTGTGGCGGATGTGGAATGTGGCTTGCGTTTTTATGAGGATAAGACGTATGATGATATTGCTGTAGTGGATAATATTTCCATAAAGACTGATATCAGTGGATCGTATGAGTAGGAGATTGGCGGTGGTGGGATTGTTCTTTACGATGACAAGGGTGTTAAGATTATCGAAAAGGGTATTGTGAAGAATAGTGTCATGGGGCTTACTCCAAGGTTTTGTGTAGTGAATGATACGGAACAGGATATTGATGTCAGATGTAGAAATGTTAAGGTTAATGGTAAGGAGTGTAAGACGGCGAATATTTCGTGTGAGGGGATTCCGGCAGGGAAGAGTGAGATTGTAAAGATGTATTTCCTAGGAAAAAATGCTGGTATCAATGAGCTTTCGGTTTCTTTTCGGGTTTTCCAGAAGGATAATGATTCGAAGGTGATCTGTAAGACGGATGATTTTGTGATTGGGTATGGGGGTGCGGATAAAAAATAAAAAATTGCTTGCATTTTCTGAAAAATAAGGTATAATATCATTTGTGTTTAACACAAGCTGGAATAGCTCAGTCGGTAGAGCACTTCACTCGTAATGAAGGGGTCGTGAGTTCGAGTCTCATTTCCAGCTTTTTTTATTTGCATCAAATAGATATTCCTAATCTGCTTCGCTGCTTACTTATTGTAAAAAGATTCAAAAAGACTGCATTCCTCACATCTGAAATTCAGATATGTAAATGCAGTCTTTTTTGCTATTTTATTACTTATTTGCTATTTCTGTCTGCTTTGTTATTGTCATTTTTTACTGTGGCTCTTTTCTTCACTGTTTCTGCCTTTTTCTCTGCCTTGACAGCTTCTTCTACTTTCGTAGCTTTTTCTTCCTTTACTGACTTCTTTGCTGGAGTTTTTGCCTTCACAGTCCTTACCAGTTTTCCTGCAGTCTTATCTTTCGCAGTCTTATCTTTCGCAGTCTTATCTTTCGCAGTTTTCGCTGCGGTCACTTTCTTCCTGGCTGGGGCTTTCCCGGGAGTGCAGCTGTAAATGCTCACACCAAGTGCCGGCAGCTTCACCTTAATAGAATACTCCCGTTCATCGCACTCTTCTGCTTTTGCTGTCTTCACACGAGAATTCACTACACCCTCTCCGCCGAATTCTACTGCATCGCTATTAAAGATTTCTTTATATTTTCCTGCAAAAGGCACGCCCACCTGGTAATTCTCGTAGGGTATTGCGGCGAAATTACAGATTACAAGCAGCGTTTCCTCTGGTTTCTCTGTCTTACGCAGGAAAGTGATCACATTCTCCTCGTATTTCATCAGCTGAACCCACTCAAATCCGTCATACTCATCATCCATCTGATAAAGAGCAGGCAAACTCTTATAAAGGGTATTCAACGCCTGAATGCATTTGGCAAGTCCCTCCGGCATATCAGTCCCCGGTGCCATCATTTTACAGCCAGGATGCACCATCATATAGGAATAAGCCTCTCTCACCTGAGCCAGCTTCTGCTTCTCATCTCCTGGCAGCTTCGCCATAAATTCTTCCAGACTTCCTACGTCTCTGCTTCCAAGAGTCAGAATATAATGCTCAGAATATGCGTATAAGGTGGACAAAGTCAGCTGATCATGATAATTCTTCCGCAAAATCGGATCCACAGACAGATAAAAGAGGAAATCTCTTGTCCATCCGCCACTCCACTTATAATCAAATCCAATGTGATCATTCTCCACACTGTCAGTCAGCTCTGGCCACAGACCATCCTCCTGTGCGATCAGAAGTGCCCCTGGATCACGCTTCTTCAAAATAGAATTCAGATGCTTCAGAAATTCAATGGCTTGAAGATTCTCATTGGAGCCATACATATTCGGCGTCCATCCATCCTTTCTTCCATAATCCAGATAAAGCATGGCATCCACATCATCCATACGAAGACCGTCCACATGGAAAACCTCCAGCCAGAAACAGGCATTGGAAATCAGGAAATCCATTACCATAGGGCTGTCATAATTATAAAGCATGGTGCCCCACATCGGGTGGACTGCCATTTCCGGGTCTTTCACTTCATAAAGGGGCGTTCCGTCAAATTTCTCCAGACCGCCTGCGTATCTCGGGAACTGAGCCGGTGACCAGTCAAGGATCACGCCTATTCCCACCTGATGAAGCTCATCTACCAGCGCTGCAAATTCTGCTGGTGTGCCATAACGTGTGCTGACTGCAAAGTATGCAGATGTAGGGTATCCGTCTGAGCCATCCTCCAGAAATTCCATAACCGGATGAAGTTCCACATGAGTATATCCCTTTTCTTTCGCAAAAGCCACCAGCTCTTTTCCTGATTTCCACTGTCCCAGACTTGTCTCATAAATGGAAACCGGCTGCCTGCGGTCGTCGTATTTCTTACGTTCAGCCATCCAGCTGCTGTCGTTCCATATAAAATCAGAAACATCTGCCACAACAGAATTCCACAACGGTGCAGGCTGGGTTCTGTTTCCATAAGGATCTGCCTTCTGAAGGAGCACATCCCCTTTTGCCTTAATTTCATAACGATAGGCGTCCCCCGCCTTTACTCCCGGGATAAACAATTCATAAATACCTGACATAGGCATCTTATGCATAGGGAGTGCTCTGCCATCCCAATTATTAAATTCACCAACCACACTTACCCGAACTGCATTTGGCGCCCACACTGCGAAATGAGTGCCTGCTACCCCATTCATCACCATGGGATGTGCGCCCATTTTCTTATATGCCTCATAATAAACGCCGCCAAGAAAAGCCCTCTCATCATCCTCCCGCCGAAAGCATAAGCGTCCTTAAACTTCTTCGTCTCTTTCTCAAATTCTATCTGAAATTCGTAATCCGGAATCTTTCTTCCCGGGATCAGCACTGCATAATAACCAGCCTCGTCCTCCAGCTCCATTTCATATTTCTTGCGCCCTATAACCACTGCCACAGCTCTGGCTTCCGGAAAAAAGCCCTGTATCAGTACACCATCCGGTGTCAGTCTCGGTCCCCTCACATCTCTTGG
>ENA-ORNQ01002146-ORNQ01002146.1-human-gut-metagenome-genome-assembly--contig:-NODE-2146-length-13787-cov-6.019516_pt1 | contig 13787 bp, 8 predicted proteins | sample MGYA00242116_ERZ509024 | MGnify/ENA primary metagenome ERZ509024 (study PRJEB26280, sample SAMEA2338697) | human gut metagenome | biome: human gut; feature: human-associated habitat; material: faeces...
ATCCTGACAATTAAATTGCAGAATTTCTGTACCATAGATGAGATCGCAAAAGAGGTCGGAGGATTTGATTTTATTCTGGCGGATCTGGGAGTATCTTCCATGCAGATTGATAATCCCAGCAGAGGATTTTCCTTCAAGGTGGACGGTCCGCTAGATCTCAGACTGAATCAGCAGCAGGGCATCAGTGCAGCAGAGCGCCTGGATACCATCAGCAGAGAAGAACTGGCGGGAATGCTTTACGAGAATTCCGACGAACCCTACTGCGAGGAACTGGCGAAGGCCATCACCGATGAGATCCGTAAAGGACACCGGATCGATACTACTACAAAATTAAGGGAAGTCATCGAAAAGACCCTTGATTTTCTCCCGGAGAAGGAGAAAAAGGATACCATCAAAAAGACCTGTCAGAGAACTTTTCAGGCCTTGCGTATTGATGTGAACCGCGAATTTGAAGTGTTATATGAATTTATGGAAAAGCTGCCGGGAGCCTTGAAACCTGGCGGAAGAGTAGCTATCCTGACTTTCCATTCCGGCGAAGACAAGCTGGTGAAGCAGGCATTGAAGGAAGGCTACCGGAACGGCATTTATGCCGATTATGCGAAAGACGTGATCCGCCCTTCTGCGGAGGAATGTGTACAGAACGGCAGAGCCCGTTCCACGAAGATGCGTTGGGCGGTCCGGGCGGAAGAACAGACAGACTGACAGACGGAACAAAGGAGGTGTGAGAATGACTGTCATGGAATTTATCAATGCACACAGAGAGGATATGGATCCCTGCGAGTGCGTGATCCTGCCGAACGGCAGTGTGGAAGAGCCACAGCCTTCTCATATCAAAAAGCTGGAGGAAATCTCCGGCGAAGATAAACTGACACTGAACAGCCGTATGGAGAAAAATATGGAGCCCATTTTTTTCATGGTGGAATATACGGGCTGTATGCTGATCTGGAGCACCCGTGTGGTGGTGCCTTCCCATCCCACACCGGCACAGGAAGAGACACTGGAGACCTTGTATTTCGCGGCGATGCTGGCTCCCGGCTATCACAGGGAACAGGTGGGAGAAACTTACGAGGAATGCGTCAGAAAAGCAAAAGAACTGCACTAGAAAGGGAACGACAAAATGGCATTTGCACATCTTCATGTTCATACAGAATATTCGCTGTTAGACGGCTCCAACAAGATCAGGGAGTATGTAGCCAGGGTCAAGGAGCTGGGCATGGACAGCGCGGCAATCACCGACCATGGTGTTATGTACGGCGTGATCGATTTTTACCGGGCAGCCAGGGAAAATGGGATCCAGCCGATACTGGGCTGTGAGGTGTATGTGGCACCTAATTCTCGTTTTGACAGAGAAATTGGTAAGGATGAGGATCGGTATTACCATCTGGTGCTGCTGGCGGAGAACAATACCGGCTATGCGAATCTCATGAAAATCGTCAGCCGTGGCTTTACGGAAGGATATTATTATAAACCCCGTGTGGACATGGAAGTGCTGCAGGAGTTCCACGAGGGAATTATCGCATTGTCTGCCTGCCTTGCAGGTGAAGTGCCCCGGTTTATTCTGAAGGGAATGAAGGACGAAGCGAGAAAAGCAGCCCGCAAATACGAGGCCTGCTTCGGCAAGGGCAATTATTTTCTGGAACTGCAGGATCACGGTATCCCGGAGCAGCGTACCGTGAATATGGAACTGCTCCAGATGAGCAGAGAACTGGACATTCCGCTGGTAACCACCAACGATGTGCATTACACCTATGCTGAGGATGCGATTCCCCACGATATTCTGCTGTGTCTGCAGACCGGCAAAAAGCTGGCGGACGATTTCCTTGAGGCCTATATTTTCGCCGACATGCCGACGCTTTCCGTTTTAGACCTGCGCTATGTGCCGAAATTATACGCCGCGTTGGAAAGCTACTGGGGAAGCGCCTACACCGCACTGCAAAGCGGCAGCTACGGTGCGTTTTCGCAGGTACGCAGCAACGTGCGGGAATTCGGCGACAACGAATACGACCAGGTCGATCTTTCCGACCTCGCCACGCTGACAAAGCAGAGCCTTTCCCTCGGCACCGAGGACGATGTGCAGGCCGCCGTTCAGAACATGGTGGTGTATAACGTCACCTATGAAAAGTCCGCCGCAGGCATTGCAGTCTATTTTCCGTGCCTGTGGCCGGATTATTACGGCGATACACGCTTTGAAATGACCTGCGTCGGCTTCCCGGAATCGTATTTTGAATTCTACGATAAATTCATGAACACGATGCTCTCCGGGCAGTCGCTTTCGCAGAGTGATATTGATTTTTACTCCTACTACGATTGGTTCGATTCCTCCGAGGTTGGCGGCGAAAACGTCACCACAATAAACGACAACGATTTTGAACTTATCGACAAGGGCGACTATTATGCACTCTCTCTTTCCGATGAAGCATGGAACCTCATCACGTACATTGATATGACCGTTTACCTCGACGACGGCGAGGGATATATTGACCTCGGCAATGACAACGTGTACGAGTTTGACGACGACGGCGACCTGAAAGTCGATTTTGACTATACATGGATCTCGATCAACGGCGTGATTGTGCCGTTCTACGCCGAAACCGAGGAACAGACGGACGATTATTGGTACACAACGGGTTATGTACCGGCCGAACTGAACGGCAGCACCGATATTGAGATCGTTCTGCGCTGGGACAGCGACCATGACAGCGGCTTTGTTGCGGGCTACCGCTTAAAGACCGAAGAGCCTACGGTAGCGGCAAAGGGTCTGCACAGCTTTACGGAGACGGATCAGATTCAGTACACCTGTTCGTATTATGATTACGATTTCAACTACGACCGGGACTACACGCTCGGCGACCCGGTAACATACACAAGTGAACCCGTCGTCACCTATGAGGAAATCGGCGAATACCGCACGGTGATCCAATACACCCTGCGCGACATCTACAACAACGAACACTTTACAGACCCGGTAGAGCTTTCCTGTGAATAAATAATTCTTATAGAACATACCCTGCTGCGCTCCGTGGTAGGGTATGTTTCGATTTGACTTACACTATAATAGGCGGTATAATGAAAATTACTGACAAAAACGGAATTGTATGGAAAACTATGCCGTTTAAACTGTTCGGAAAGGACAAACGCCATGCGAAAGCTCCTCGTTTACATGAAAGACTACAAGAAAGAGTCGTTTTTAGCGCCTCTTTTCAAGCTGCTCGAAGCCACCTTTGAGCTGATTGTCCCGCTCGTAATCGCGCAGATCATCGACGTGGGCATTCAGACCGGTGACACCGGCTTCATCATCTCCCGCTGTCTGCTTCTGGTCGGGTTCGGTGTGGTCGGCATGGTCAGTGCCATCACGGCGCAGTATTTTGCCGCAAAGGCTGCCGTGGGCTTTGCCACCGGGCTGCGTCACAGCTTGTTCCAAAAAATCAACGAACTCTCCTTCTCTCTTTTGGACCGTGTGGGCACTTCCACGCTGCTGACACGCATCACAAATGACGTAAATCAGGTGCAGAACGGTGTGAACCTTGTACTGCGCCTGTTTATGCGCTCGCCGTTCATTGTGTTCGGCGCATGCGTTATGGCGTTCACCATTGATCCCGGCAGCGCGCTGCTGTTCCTCATTGTGGTCGCTCTGCTCTCCGTTGTGGTATTCGGCATCATGCTGCTGACCATCAAGCGCTACAAGGCTATTCAAAACCAGCTGGATTCCGTTTTGAATACCACGCGTGAAAATCTGAACGGCGCACGTGTCATACGCGCGTTCTGCGGTGAAGACACCGAAACAGAAAAATTTATCGGCCAAAATTCGCTGCTCTCCAAGCTCCAGAAATCCACGGGCCGTATCTCCGCACTTTTGAACCCGGTTACGTTTATCCTGATTAACGTCGGCATCATTCTGCTCATCCATTACGGCGCTGTTCAGGTCAACACCGGCATTTTGACGCAGGGCCAGGTCGTGGCGCTGTATAACTACATGAGCCAGATTTTAGTTGAGCTCATCAAACTTGCAAACCTCATCATCACCGTAACAAAGTCCTTTGCAAGCGCCGCACGTATCCGCGACGTGCTCGAGCTCGACACAAACACCGTTTATTCCGACGACAAGAAAATCTACAATACCCACGCCGTCGAGTTCGACCGCGTTTCCATGCACTATAACGAAGGCGCGAAGGACGCGCTCGAAAACATCAGCTTCACCGCCGAGCCGGGCGAGATCATCGGCGTTATCGGCGGCACAGGCAGCGGAAAAACGACGCTTGTGGGACTTATTCCCCGCTTCTATGATGCGTCCTCCGGCACCATCCGCGTGGATGGCTGCAACGTGAATTCCTATTCGCTTGAAGAACTGCGCGAAAAGGTGCACGTCGTATTGCAGCGCGCGGTCTTGTTTCGCGGCACGCTGCGCGAAAACCTGCTTTGGGGTAATAAAAATGCCAACGACGAAGAGATGCAGGCAGCCGTAAAGGCTGCGCAGGCCGCAGACTTCGTACAGAGTAAGGGCGGGCTCGATATGAAGATTACCGCCGAAGGCCGCAACCTTTCGGGCGGACAGCGCCAGCGCCTTTCCATTGCCCGCGCACTTGTGGGTAATCCCGAGATCCTCATTCTGGACGACTCCGCTTCCGCGCTCGACTATGTGACCGAAAAGGCACTGCGCGGCGCGCTTTCCGCACTGCCGAATAAGCCGACTGTGTTCATCGTCTCGCAGCGCACATCTTCGCTGCGGCACGCGGATAAGATTCTCGTCTTAGACAACGGCGCGCTTGTCGGCTGCGGCACACACGATGCGCTCCTTGAGAACTGCTCCGTGTACCGCGAGATCTATGACTCTCAGTTTGGCGGAAAGGAGGCAGCTGCGAAATGAGCAAGATAAATAACAAAAACAGTACCATTAAACGTGTTCTTTTGCAAATCCGTCCGTATCTGCCGACCATCATTTTGCTGCTTGCACTTGCCGTAGTCAGCGTGCTGTGCTCGCTGTACATCCCGGTGCTCGTCGGCGACGCCATCGACGCCATCATCGGCAAGGAACAGGTTAACTTTGCCGTTATCCTGCCGAAGCTCTTCACCTGCGCGGTGCTCATCGGCTGCGCGGCGCTCGCCCAGTGGCTGATGAATGTCTGCGGCAACAAGGTCACGTACAACACCATCCGCGATATGCGCGAGGCAGCCTTTAAAAAAATTCACCGTCTGCCGTTTTCTTACCTCGACGCACACGAAACCGGCGACATCGTTTCCCGCATCATTGCCGATGTTGACCAGTTTGCAGACGGCCTTTTGATGGGCTTCTCACAGCTGTTTACCGGCGTTGTGACGATCATCGGCACCATCGGCTTCATGCTTTCCGTCAACGTTTGGACAACGCTTGTCGTGGTACTTGTCACACCGCTTTCCATTTTGGTGGCGCGCTTCATCGCAAAGAAAACGTTCGCCATGTTCCGCTTACAGTCCGAAACACGCGGCCGCCAGACGGCATTCATCAATGAGATGATCACGAACCAAAAGGTCGTGCGCGCATACGGACACGAAGACGAGAACATGGAGAAATTCGACACCATCAACGAAGAGCTGCGCCGCCACACATTAAAGGCGACATTCTTCTCCTCCATCACAAACCCCGCCACGCGCTTTGTAAACTCCGTTGTGTACGCGGCGGTCGCGCTCATCGGCGCTTTTCTGGCCGTGACCGGACAGGGCTTCACCATTGGTATGCTCTCCTGCTTTTTGAGCTACGCAAACCAGTACACGAAGCCGTTTAACGAGATTTCCGGCGTTATTACCGAGCTTCAGAACGCGCTCGCCTGCGCAGACCGCCTGCTTGAATTCCTCGACAGCGAAGAAATGCCTGCCGACCCCGAACTGCTGCCGGAGCACAGCGAGACCGCAAAAGGACAGGTCACGTTTGATACCGTTTGCTTCTCCTATACAAAAGACCGCCCGCTCATCCGCAATTTCAGCTTGGATGTACCGGCAGGCTGCCGCGTCGCCATTGTAGGCCCGACGGGCTGCGGCAAAACGACGATGATCAATCTTCTCATGCGCTTCTACGACCCGGACAGCGGCAGCATCAGCGTGGACGGCACGAATACGCAGACTATCCCGCGCCGCGCACTGCGCCGTAACTTCGGCATGGTCCTGCAGGAAACATGGCTGAAAACCGGCACTGTGCTCGATAACATCCGCATGGGCCGCCCGGACGCTTCCGAAGAAGACGTTATCGCCGCCGCAAAGGCCGCGCACGCACATAGTTTTATTGAGCAGCTGCCGAACGGCTACTATACGCAGATTGGCGAAGACGGCGGCAGCCTTTCCGCCGGACAGAAACAGCTTTTGTGCATCTCGCGCATCATGCTGACGCTGCCTCCTATGCTGATTCTGGACGAAGCGACGTCTTCCATCGATACACGTACCGAGCTGCGCATTCAGCGCGCGTTTGCCAAGCTGATGCGCGGACGCACCTCGTTCGTCGTCGCACACCGCTTATCGACCATCAAGGAATCGGATGTTATCCTCGTCATGCGCGACGGCAACATCGTAGAACAGGGCGACCATGAATCTCTGCTTGCGAAAAACGGCTTCTACGCCGAGCTGTACCGCAGCCAGTTTACGGATGAGGAACAGCCGGTGGGTTAACGCACAAAAATGCAGCCTTCTCTATTCGAGAGAGCTGCATTTTTTATTTTCTGCCATACCGCACAAAGCTGCATTCTGCACTTTGTGCGGTATTTTTTGAATATCAATATAGTGGAAGTTTTAGTCAATGCGTTTGAGGAAATCAAACGGCAAAACGATTATGATAAAGATATAGGCGAACCTTGCCCGGACTGCGCATGCGCAAACTGCGAGCGAAACGCCTTCGGTGCACAGCCGTAGCGCTCCGTAAATAAGCGGTAAAACCGGCTTAAGCTGTTAAAGCCGCATGCACCGCAGATTTCAATGACGGGCATGTCCCCCTGCAAAAGCAGCTGCGCCGCCAAAGACAATCGCTTGCCGTTGATGTACTCCGTCGGCGTCATGCCGATGTAGCGGCGAAACGACCGCGTAAGGTGCTCCTGCGACATATTTGCAAGCGCCAAAAGACACGGAAGACCTGTGGTGTAATTTTCGCGCCGCTCCATTTTTTCAAGCAGCTCCGAAAACCACGCAGGCAAAATCGCTTCCGGCGCGGGTGTCGTAAGAAACAGCTGCACCAAATACGGAAACAGGCTTAAAATGTAGCGGCACGCCGTTTCGTTATCGGCAAAGCGGTTCGTGTTCAAAAGCTTTTCCTGCACATCCGTTAAGGTGTGGCCGGAAAGCACACAATGTAACGGCAGCTCCGGCGTATCGAATATGGCGCGGTCAAGCTGCAAATAATCGCACAAGCGCTCAAACACCGTGCGCGGGATACCGATATCGAGCAGCTCGAAATCCGCGTTGTTGAAAAAATCATAGCGGTGCACGTCCCTCGGGCGCATCAAAACGAACGAGCCCTCGGAAAGCAGCTGCGAGCGTCCATTCACGGCGTGGATGGCCCCGCCGTGCGAGACGAGAAACAGCTCGTAAAAATCATGCGTGTGAATTTTATACGTCGCCGGCACACCGCACTGGTGCAGAACGCGCGCACCCTCACCGGTGTGCAGATTTTCTTCGGAAAAATGCAGAAGCTCAACGTCGCTCATTTCGGCACCCCCTTTCTTCTGCTATTATAACGCGTCAAAAAAACGGAATCAAGAAATTTTAAATATAAATTGGGGAGGATAACGGTATGTTCAAGACCGATGTTCAAAAACTGCGCAATGCGTTGGAATTCACGCGCGTTTACAAAGAGAACGCAAACGACATTTACCTGCGTGAAGCCGCCTGCATGGATTTTCAGCTCCGTCATATCTTAGTGCCGATAGATGAAAACGACGGCATCGCGGGCCGCTATGAGCACGACTTTGTGGGCTTTTCCTCGCAGGTCGGCGGCATTTACACGTATTACTTTAACGAGCATGAATTTTTGAACGCATACATGGCTTGTAAGCAAAACGGTGAGATCACCGCTGCGGAGGACTACGCTTTGCAGGCTGTGCAGGCCTATTGGCACGAGGAAAACACCGCGCGCAAGGTTGAATTGGAATTTTCGAAGCGCTACGGCTATGTGCCGCCGAAAGCTTTTCCCGGTGCGGGCGTGGGCAACTGCGACTGCCGCGTGGCAGGTACAAACCTCGATTTTGAAAAGCTCATTCGTCTCGGCTTTGACGGGCTCGATCAGGAGATTGACCGCGCGGCGGAAGTGAACGGCGCGTCTTCGTTCTACACGGCTTTAAAGCTGTGGATTGAAAGCCTGCGCGGCGCATGCGAGCGTTACCGCGAACAGGCATTGGAGCTTGCCGAAAAAGCAGAGACCGAAGAAGCCAAAACGCGCTTTACAAAGCTTGCCGAAGCACTTTTAAGCATTCAGCACAGCACACCGAAGACGTTCCTTGAGGGCGTGCAGCTGATGTGGATCTACGCTGTCAGCAGCGACATTATGAATTACAGCCGCATGGACGATTACCTTGGGCCGCTCTACGCCGCGGATATCGACGCGGGGCGCATCACGGAAGAAGAAGCCGTGCAGACCGTGCTGTATCTCTATAAACACTTTAAAGAGATTAACAAGATCCATGACTGCCGCGTAATCATCGGCGGCGTGGGCAGAAAGCACCAGAAGGAAGCCGACCGCCTCGCCATCATCATCATGGAAGCTTCCCGCCGCTTCCGCGAGACTGTGCCGCAGCTCACCCTGCGCTATTACAGCGACATGGACGAGACCGTTTTCCGCAAGGCGATGGAAGTGAATGCGGAGGGCACCACGTTCCCGATTATTTACTCCGATGAGACGAATGTACCGGCTGTGGAAAAGGTCTTTGGCGTTTCGCATAAGGAAGCCGAGCAATATGTGCCGTTCGGCTGCGGCGAATACGTCATGGTCGGTTACAGCGTAGGCACACCGAACAACGGCATCAACGCGCTGAAAGCGCTGGAAATTGCGCTGCACAACGGCCTTGATTTCTACCAGAACGTTCCCTGCGGCGAAAAAACCGGCGACCCGGCGCAGTTTGATACCTTTGAAAAGCTGTATGACGCCGTGCTTGCACAGCTCAAGCCGACCATTGACCGCTTTGCTGTACACAAATACCTCAACTATAAAATTGCGGGCGAAAACGCACCGTATCTGCACCTCAGCCTGCTTTTGAACGACTGCATCGCGCGCGGCAAGGCGACGTTTGAAGGCGGCGTGCGTTACCTAAATGCTTCCAGCGAAATGTTCGGCATCATCAGCTGTGCAGACAGCCTGACGGCCATTAAAACGCTCGTTTACGACGAGAAGAAGCTCACTTTACCGGAGCTCATCGATGTACTGAATCACGATTTTGAGGGGCACGACGATATTCGCCGCATGTGCCTTTCCGCACCGAAATACGGCAACGACGACGACACGGCTGACGACATCGCAACGCGCCTTTTCACCGATATTGCCGACCTTACCATGGCGGCAGGTAAAGCTGCGGGGCTTGACCACTACAATATTGTCAGCGTCAACAATTCCATGAGCGCAGAATGGGGCAACTTCTGTGCGGCATCTGCCTGCGGCAGAAAGGCCGGCAGCCCCATGGCAAACGCCAACGGCGCTTCCATCGGCGCAGATAAGTGCGGCATTACGGCGCTGCTCAACTCCATGTCAAAGTTTGACAATACAAAGCACGTGGGTGTTATCAACAATGTGCGCTTCACAAAGGAGCTCTTCAAGGGCTCTATGGATAAAGTAGAAGCCGTCTTGAAGGCGTTTTACGACAACGACGGCGTGCAGACGAACCTGTGCGTCATCGGCAAGGATGACCTTGAAAACGCCATGGTGCACCCGGAAAACTACCAGAACCTCCTCGTGCGTATCGGCGGCTTCTCCGCGAGATTTGTCACGCTGAATCCTATTGTGCAGCGCGAGATTATTGAGCGTACGACCTACGGCGCGTAAGCGGAGGCCGATATGCGGGATCTTATTTTTGATATTCAACGTTTTTGCGTGTATGACGGGCCGGGCATTCGCACCACCGTGTTTTTCAAAGGGTGCAACATGCACTGTGCGTGGTGCCACAATCCGGAAAGCTTTTCAACCGATGCCGAGCTCTTGTTTCGCCACGAAAAATGCACGTCCTGCGGGGCATGCACTGCGGTATGTCCGAACGGAGCGCATGAAATAAAAGCAGACGGCACACATGTTTTTGACCGTGCAAAATGCGCGGCGTGCGGCAAATGTGCCGAAGTATGCCCGAACGATGTCCTGGAGCTTTCCGGGCGCGAAATGACGGTGGAAGCCGTGATGAAGCAGATCGACAAGGACGCAAAATATTACCGCTCGTCAAAAGGCGGCGTCACCTTTTCGGGCGGCGAGGCTTCTTTGCACTTTGAACTCCTGAAAAAGCTGCTTACAGCCTGCCGCGAAAAAGGGTACCACACCGCGCTGGAGACAAACGGTTTGATCTCTGCCGCACATTTAAAAGAACTGATACCGCTCACCGATCTTTTTCTGTTCGATTTTAAGCACAGCGACCCCGATGCCCTCAAAAAATGGGCAAGCGCGCCGCTTGCGCCGATCCTCGAGTCCCTGGCAGCCCTTGAGGACGCGCATGCGCATGTGTGGTTGCGCTGTCCGGTCATTCCGGGCGTGAACGACACGGACGCGCACTTTGAGGCGATTTGTGCGCTCAAGCATCAATATACCTGTATTGAAAAGGCCGAGATCATGGCATACCATGACATCGGCAAAACGAAATGGGACGCGCTGGGGATACCGTATTCGCTCGCCGCGCTGAAGACCGTTTCGCCGGAACAGAAACATAGTTGGGAGACTAAAATAGCCGATTAGCGGCACTTTTGGGGATAAGAGAGGGAACGCTTCGTTCCCTCTCTTTGCTTTATCTCCCACATTTTTTCTAAACATTTGACAGATTTCCCGGAATATTGTATGCTATGGAAAACACCGCAAATTTTCTCTGCGGGACCACAAACATTAGGAGGTCACTTATGTTTTGTATATACTGCGGCGCCACCTTGCCGGAGGGCGCAAAAAAATGCACGCTCTGCGGCAACCCCGTTTTGCGCCCGCCGGAAGCCACTGCACAACCCGTAAGCGAACCGGAGTCGGAATCTGCCCCCGCACCGGAAACACCCACGGAGCCGGCCGTGGAAGACATCTCCTCAAATTCGACAGAGAGCCTCTCCGAAGCGGAACCGACACCCGAAGCTGAAGATACCCCTTCAAACAGTCCGGACGGCGAAGATATTTACAACCATTCCCCAATGGACTTCACGGAGGATATTTCCTCCGGCGATGCGCTCGGCGACAAACCCGAAGGCATGGAGCACGAGGGCACATTCACCGTTTCCCCCACCCCGGAGGAAATTTCAGGACAGGAGCCGCGCGTGCAACCCACAGAATATACGTATAACGACGGCTACGCCTACGAGGAATACGACGAAAAGCCGAAGAAAAAGCGTTCTTTTAAATGGCTTTTCATCGTGCTTCCCATTCTCATCGCCATCGGCGCTACAATCGGCGGCATTTTCTGGTGGTACAATGCACCCATGCAAAAGCTCACCCGCGCGCTTGACGCTTACGATTATTCCGCTGCGGCGCAGGTACTTCCCACGCTTTCAAAGGACGAACTCGCTTCGGTCTCCGACCAAATGCAGGAATATGCCCAGACGGTCATCGACCGATACAATAAAAGCGAAGCGAACTACGACAGCTCCTATGAACTGCTCGACCGCCTGCAAAAGCTGTTCCCCAACATCGGTCTCGACAATCAGCTCGACGGCATTCAATCGCTGAAAGACTCCAAAGAGGCCTACAAAAACGGCAAAAGCCTGCAGGCACAGGGCGAAGACGGCCGCGCCATTACGGAATATCAGAAGGTCATTCACGCCGATGTGAACCACGACGACGCGCAGACGCAAATTCAGAACATCCGCACCGCATACAAAGAAAAAGTGTTAAGCGATGCGCAGAGCCGCGCGGACGAGAAAGATTTCCTCGGTGCCGAAGCCATTTTGATGAACAGCGCCGATATCCTCGGCGATGATAAAGACATCCAGGCTAAGCTGGAAGAGATTAAGGACGCAGAGCTCAACAACTACGTGGAAACGCTGCTCAGCACCGCCAAAACGCTCGCGGACGACGGCGACTTGCCCGGCGCTGTTAACGTGCTGCAGGACGCCACACGCAGCGACAAGCGCATCGACGCGCAGATTGCCACCTACAAAAACCAGTATAAGCAAAGAATTCTCGATGCTGCCGCAAAGCAGGCCGGTGAAAGCCGCTATTATGACGCGGTGGAAACGCTGCAAAACGCCGACGACATCCTCTCCGGCGACAGCGATATTGCGGCAAAAATCGAAGAATACAGGGCGCTTTACCCCGTTTCGCTGACAGATCTTTCCCCAAGCGGCGGCGAAGATTGCAGCCAGAACTGGACAGCCCATGACGTAAACGGCAATGCGTACAGCAACGGCCTTAACTTCTCGCTGTATCCTGTCATCGCAAAAACCGTCTACACCGAATACGCCCCGAACGGACAATATAAGCGCCTGACGGGAACATGGGTCGTGGAGGGCGATACCTCCGATGATTTCATCGGCACGGTTCGCATTTATGTGGACGACCATTTGCAGTATGAAGTTTCCTCGCTCACGGTGAACAGTCCCGCAAGCGCGCTGAGCCTGAGTATTTCCGGCGCTTCCACCGTTCGCATTGAAGTGGAGGGCGCATTCGCCTCGCTGCGTGCCGTCGGTTATCTGTACCTTGCAGATGCGAAATTTGAAAACTAAACCGCTATAAAAAGAGATACCGCACAGGGCAAACTCACCTTGTGCGGTATTCTTTTGCGCAAAGCCTGCCGTGCGGTCTATGCACGTGCAGCTGATCCTTCCACAATACAGAAAAACTCTGTGGAAAACACAACGCGCATAAGAAACGGGATGTCCCTTTTTGGGGGACATCCCGTCTTACTTTGGCTTACGCCTTATGCTTTTGTTCCATCACGCGTTTGCTGCGTTCTCGTCTTCGTCGTTTTCGTCCTTCTTCTTTTTGCAGAGGACCATAACAACGATCTGTACCAGCGCGATTACAACATGGAAGATTGTCCACTTGTCGACGAAGATCATCGGCAGGGTCATGTCTTCGGTGAAGATGAAGGCGATGATGGCAATCAGAGCCGGGATGATGCTGATGAGTCTCCAAAGGCCCTTCTTGTTCTTTTCGTACTCCATAACCTCTTTGCCGTTCTCATCGAGAACCACGTTGCCGTCTTCGTCTTCCAACGCCTTCTTTTTCTTGCCGATATAGCCGATGAGAAGGAGGATGGAAAGGAGGGTCGTCACGATGGTGAGGATCAGGTTGATGAGTGCCCAAGCGCCCGTGCCGAGACCTGCGAGCGGCGTCGCGTTATCTGCGATGTCTTCACCGTTTGCAAGCGGTGTTTCGTTATCGTTGATCGTTTCGCCTATTTCGCCGTCATTATTGCCATCGCCTTTTCCGCCGTTATCGCTCGGCGTTGTGGAAGGTGTGGCAGTCGGTGTCGGGGTGGGTGTTGCAACCGTAGCCGGAACGACCGGAGCTACCGGCGTCGGAGTAGGTGTTGCCGGGTTCGGGTTCGGGTTCGGATTTGGAGCCGGTGTAGGTGTAGACTCTTCTGTCGGAGCCGGAGTAGGTGTAGGTTCTTCTGTCGGAGCCGGCGTAGGTGTAGGCTCTTCTGTCGGAGCCGGAGTGGGTGTAGGCT
>ENA-ORNQ01002166-ORNQ01002166.1-human-gut-metagenome-genome-assembly--contig:-NODE-2166-length-13697-cov-14.447515_pt1 | contig 13697 bp, 13 predicted proteins | sample MGYA00242116_ERZ509024 | MGnify/ENA primary metagenome ERZ509024 (study PRJEB26280, sample SAMEA2338697) | human gut metagenome | biome: human gut; feature: human-associated habitat; material: faeces...
TAAACCCTTGACGCTCCTCCATACCAAGTTTTAGTAATCCCTAATATCTCGAATTAATGAAACCCAACATAACCACGGATGCTCCAGGGAGCATCCCAACAACCCAACAAACCGCTCAGACCGTAGGGATGCACCCTGGTGCATCCCTCACCCAACCATGCGAACACCCAATCTCGGGATTGAAATCATCGTCTCAATGGTTGCCAAAACGTAAAAACCTGCGGGCTGAATTTCATGACTATTCAGGAGGAATATACTTCATCACGATATGTACTCGTGACAAACGCCATTATTTCGGCGAAATAATCGATGGTGAGATGAAGCAGACGGTCATTGGACGGTATGCAGTAAGATGCTTGAAGGAACTTCACACGCATTATACTTACGTGATAGTACCCCAATATGTCGTTATGCCAAACCATGTACATGCTCTCATTGTAATACGAGAGCGAGCGGATGCTCCAGGGAGCATCCCTACAGTGAGGACATTATTAGGCGTTGTCGTCGGGGGATTCAAACAGTCTGTTACTCGCTATGCACGACGAAATAGCATTGAGTTCGGATGGCAGTCAAGATTTCACGACCACATTATCAGAGATTCCTTTGACGGCAATAAAATATCCGAATATATAACTAACAATATAGCTCGTTGGGACATTGACCGTTTCAATGATAAACAAGATTGACCATGAAAACAACCTTACATACCGAGTGGACTGTTGCAGATATCTGCAAGGGCTTCTCATATAATGAACTGGAAGGCAAAGGTCTATTCGGACTTGACGGCAGACTCACCATCCAACCCGAATACCAACGTCACTATATCTACAACGACGGCAAGCGCGATGTGGCAGTCATCGACTCCATCCTCCAAGGCTACCCGATAGGTCTCATCTACTTCAACCGCACAGCAGACGGACGCTTTGAAGTGTTGGACGGACAGCAGCGCATCACCTCGGTCGGGAGATTCCTCACGGGTAAATTCGCGATTAAGGACGAGCAGGACAACGTGCAGTATTTTTCAGGTCTTGCCGATGAACTGCAAGAGAAAATCCGTCAGACACCACTCCTTATATATGAATGTGAGGGGGAGGAAAAGGAAATCAAGGAATGGTTCAAGACTATAAATATTGCAGGTGTACCCCTCAAACCGCAGGAACTGCTCAACGCCATATACTCTGGCTCGTTTGTCAACGCCGCAAAACGAGTATTCAGCAATTCATCCAACTCAAATATCCAAAAATGGAGCAGCTACATCAAGGGTGATGTCAAGCGTCAGGACTACCTCGCAATCGCCCTGCAATGGGTGAGCGACCATCTGCATACCAGCGTTGACGCTTATATGAGCCTCCACCGCCGCGACACAGCCATTACCGAATTAGAGGGCTATTTTAATTCAGTCATAGACTGGATTTCCGCCACGTTCTCTATGGTAGAGAGTGAAATGTGCGGATTGGAGTGGGGTCGTATTTATGAAACATATCATACACACCCATTCAGCGCCTCGGAGATAGAAAGCCGTGTAGCCGAACTGATGAAAGACGAATATGTGCGTAACAAGCGCGGTATTTTCGAGTTCATACTTACCGAAGCTATGGGCAACCCCCAATACCAGCTCCTTGACATTAGGCTTTTTGAGCCGTCTGTCATTAAGTCGGTATATTATCGGCAAACTGAGGTAGCGAAAGCCAACAACACCTCCAACTGTCCGCTTTGCGCTGTGTCTCACGATGCCACAGCCAAGAGAATCTATAAAATTGGAGAGATGGACGCAGACCACGTTACGGCATGGAGTCGCGGAGGTGCAACCACCATTGACAATTGTCAAATGCTCTGCAAGCACCACAACCGCGCCAAAGGCAATCGCTAATCCGATTCAATCCTGATAAGATATGATTTGTATGTGACGCACAAAGTAAACATGCATTTTGTGTATTGGGAGATACTTAGAAGTGTTGCAGAACTTCAAAATTAAGTCAAAAATTGTAGGGATGCACCCTGGTGCATCCGCCAATACAGAGACAACAAGTATGTACATATCGGCTGCACCAGGGTGCAGCCCTACAGCATGGCGGTTTTGTAACACCTTCTATAATTTACACAAATACTTACCTTGTTTACTATGAAAACATCAGCTAACTTTGTAGATATATAAATTTTGTACCATCATGATCATAGCGGTAATTATACTGGCGGTAGCGTTAGCTGCCGCTCTCGTCTGGGGCTTCGGTGCCCGGCAGACTTGCGTCAGGCTTGAGGAGCGGAACAGGCAGGCGGAGGCGGAGGTGGAGCGCGTCCGTGGGGAGGGGCTGGCTGAAGTCCATCATGTACGCGCTGAGGGCGAGGCGGAAATAGCTCGCGTAAGGCAGCTCTGCGACGCGGAGGTGAGCCGCACCAAGGCTGATGCGCAGCGCGAGGTGGCTCGCATACAGGCGGATGCCGACAAGCGAGAGGCTGAATACCGCGAACGGCTCGGCGAACGCGAAAAGGCTGAGGCTGAGATGGAGAAGCGATTTAAGGCGATAGCCGCAGAGGTTCTCAATCTCCAGTCAGCCAACATGCGCGAGCAGCAAGAGAGCCGCCTGGGGCTGATACTCAAGCCGCTTCAAGAGGAGCTAAACGGTTTCAAGAAGAGCATAACCGACAATTACAACGAGGAGTCGCGTCAACGCTTCTCCCTGACCGAACATATCAAGCGCCTCATCGAGACCAACAACTCAATAGGCTCGGAGGCAAAGGAATTGGCACGTGCACTACGTGGAAGCAGCAAGGTGCAGGGCGACTGGGGCGAAATGATTCTCGAGTCTATCCTTGACAAGAGCGGTCTGCGCCGCGGCGAGGAATATGAGGTGCAAGCCACCACCGATGCCGAGGGCAAAATGCTGACTAACGAGGAGGGCGCACGTCTGCGCCCCGACGTGGTGCTACACTACCCCAACCAGGGCGATGTCATCATTGACAGCAAGGTGTCGCTAAAGGACTATGCAGACTATGTAAACGCCGATGACGAGATGACACGTATCTCCGCCATAGACAAACATGTCAAATCGGTCCGTAAACACATCCGCGAATTGCGTGACAAGCGTTATCAGGACTATGTGGGTGCAAAAACCGACACGCGCACCATGGACTTCGTGATGATGTTCGTGCCCAACGAGGGCGCATACATGTCGGCTCTGCATGCCGATCCAGGACTGTGGCAAGAGGGATTGGAGTCACGTGTGCTCATCGTGTCGCCCACCCACTTAGTGTCAGTGCTGAGCATGATACGCCAGATGTGGAACGAAAACCGCCAGAACCGCAACGCCATAGAGATAGCCGAGGCTGCCGGAAGGATGTACGACAAATTCTGCGGCTTCGTCACCGACATGGAAAAGCTCAAAAAGGGCATCGAAAATATCGACAAAACCTACACCGATGCCATGGGTAAACTCTCCTCGGGTCGCGGCAACCTCATACGCCGCGCCGAGGAACTGAAAAACCTCGGAGCAAAGGCAACGAAGCAGCTCGCCAAGATGGCTGAGGATGACGAGACAGACCAACCGCGGCTGAACGAATGACCTCCCCAGTGCGTTATAACCGTACAATCTTATAACGCACTGACAATATGAAGAAAATAATAGTCATGGGTGCCACATCGGGCATAGGTCTCAAAGTGGCAGAACGTCTCGCTCAGAAAGGCCATATGGTCGGAGCCGCCGGACGCAAACACGAAGTCCTCAAAAAGCTCAAAAAGGCATATCCTGACAACATCGAGACTGAGGTCATAGACATCACCGAAAACGATGCACCGAAGAAACTCGATTCGCTGATCAAGAAGCTCGGCGGCATGGATACCTACTTCCATGTAGCCGGCATAGGCTATGAGAACGCAGCCGTTAACGCCAAAGAAGACCTCCAGACTGTCAAAACCAATGTGGAAGGTTTCGTCAGAATGATTGACACAGCCTTCCATTACTTCAAGAACCGTGGACAGGGCGGACATATAGCTACCGTGACAAGCGTGGCTGGTGTACGTGGCATCGGACCTCTCGCAGCCTATTCGGCATCAAAGAGCTTCAACCAGACCTATCTTGAAGCTCTTGACCAACTCTCACATAATCAAAATCTCGGCATCAAATTCACCGATGTACGTCCAGGATGGATACGCACACCGCTGCTCAATCCCACCCAGGACTATCCAATGACCATGAGCCTTGATTACGCCGCTCCGCGAATCATGTGCTCCCTGCGCCGCCCATGGCGTACCACCTATGTAGACTGCCGCTGGGCAATAGCCGCCACACTGATGCGCCTCGTACCGCCCTGCCTGTGGAGACGCATCCGCATCCCCGTCTACACCCTCGCCACCCCAGCCCAGATAGTCGAGAACACACGAGAAACCATAGCCGCCGAAAAAGTCACCAAACCGCAATAACCCAACCTCTGTGTAGGGACATGCCGTGGCATGTCCGCATCCCAACATCGGCATATATCAATCTTGTTGCGGGCGGACATGCCACGGCATGTCCCTACACAACTACGTTGCATAGCAAAAATATTATTGCAGCATTTGCGCCACGGAGTCGGCGGCGCGGATGCCGTCGATGGCTGCGCTGACTATGCCGCCGGCGTAGCCGGCTCCTTCGCCGGCGGGGTACAGACCTCGCACTGTGATGTGGCGGAGAGTTTCGGGGTCACGCGGGATGCGCACCGGGGATGATGTGCGCGTCTCGCAACCTATCACGGTGGCTGACGGGGTCAGGAAGCCGCGTTGCTTCTTACCAAATTCATCGAAACCCTTGCGCAGACGGCTGCTGATTGATTCAGGCAGCAGACTATCCACACGCGCTGCATGTATCCCCGGGGCATAAGATGTGGCTGGGAGCGATTTTGACGCAACGCCTTTGACAAAATCGGTCATCAGCTGTGCCGGGGCATTTTGTGACGGAGCTGCCCCCTCCTCTTTGCCGTCAAGATAGAACCGACGCTCTATATCCTCTTGGAAATCCATCATCCGCAGGGCGGCATCTCCGCCCTCCTTTACAGTTACATCTTCGGGGAGCACTTCTACCACCATCCCTGAGTTTGCCCATTTGCCTCCACGAGTCGATGATGACATGCCGTTGACCACGAGCAAGCCGTCCTCGTTGGTAGCCGGGACTATCACGCCACCCGGGCACATGCAGAATGAATACACACCTCGTCCGTCCACTCGCGTAAGCATCGTATATTCAGCCGGAGGCAGATACTTGCCGCGACCGTTTGGATTATGATAGCGTATCTTGTCAATCAGTTCCTGAGGATGCTCCAGACGCACACCTATAGCCAGACCCTTAGCCTCAAGAGCCACGCCATCAGCGTGAAGGAAGCGGTAAACATCCCTTGCCGAATGTCCCGTAGCCAAGATTACAGGTCCGTGGTACTCCTTGCCTGATGCCGTCTTCACACCCTTTACCTCGTCACCGTCCATAAGCAGCCCGGTGACACGCTGCGAGAAATGAAATACCCCTCCAGCCTCAATAATCCGCTCGCGGATAGATTTGATTATCACAGGCAGGCGGTCTGTGCCGATATGCGGATGCGCATCGACCATCACCGACTCATCTGCTCCATGGTCATAGAGTATGCGGAGAATCTCGTCAACATTGCCACGCTTCTTGCTGCGCGTGAACAGTTTGCCGTCAGAAAACGCGCCCGCGCCACCCTCGCCGAAGCAATAGTTGCTGTCGGCATCTACAGCTCCGCTGCGGGCGATGGCAGCAAGATCCTTGCGACGGCTGTCCACATCCTTGCCTCGCTCTATCACCACTGGGCGGATACCGAGCTTCACAAGGCGCAGCGCAGCAAACAATCCCGCCGGACCGGCACCAACCACCACTACCTCCCTGGCATCATCTCCGAGCCGTGGCAGCGGAACGTCATTGCGCTTCAACGCTTCAGGCATCTCATCTATGTATGTATCCACAGTCACATTGACCATGACCGTGCGCTGACGGGCATCAATGCTGCGACGCACCACACGGGCAGCTTTGATACGATTAGCATCTATGCCCAAACGCGTACTGATTATGGAGACAAGAGTCAGCTCAGAAGCCGCTTCTACAGGCTTGAGCCGCAGCGATATCTGTTGTATCATTGCAAAGATGTATTGTGGTGTTGAAACCGTTTCCGTTCATGCCGCGTGGCTATGACTACGGTTATTATAGTCAATATAAATGCCAGAAAGTCGCTGGTCGCCATAGCACCCCACACACCGTCAAGGCGGAATATAGGCGACAAGATCCATAGCGAAGGCAACAGGAATATCAGCTGACGGGTAAGCGAGAGGAATATTGAAAGCTTCGGCTTGCCGATGCTCTGAAAAAAGTTCTGAATGACAATCTGCACACCTACGAGAGGGAAAAACACAAAGTAGATTCTGAAAGCATTACGCGCCATAGCCACCATCTGCTTGTCAGAGGTGAACATCGCACTGATAGTGTCAGGAAACAGTTCGGTGGCAGCAAAACCCACAGTGGTGATAATAGCTCCGATCCATATGCCGAGCTTGAGGGTCTTCATCACTCGCTGCCAGTTGGCAGCTCCGTAGTTGTAGCCAAGAATAGGCTGCATGCCCTGTGTCACGCCGAATACGATCATGACGAAAAACATCGTCGTGCGGTTGATGATACCGTAAGCCCCGACGCCGATATTACCGTCAGCCCCGGCATATTCCAGGATAGCTTTGTTGATGAATATCACCACGATGCAGGCACACATGTTCATCAGAAACGGCGACAGACCTATGGCATAAATCTTCTTGACTATCTCCAGGTCAAACCATCCTACCCCCTTGGTAAAATGGACGAAACTTTTCTTGGACAGGAAATGATAAAGCACCCACACCAAGCCAGCCGACTGCCCCACAAGGGTAGCTATAGCCGCGCCGTGCATGCCCCAATGCAGAGCGAAAATCATGATTGGAGCCACGGCAGCATTGACCACCACCGATATCAGTGCCGACATCATAGCCTTTGACGGATACCCGGTAGCCCTCATCACAAAGTTAAGCCCTATGAACACAAACGACAGCGGCGACCCGAGCAATATCACAAACATAAAGTCGTAGGCATCAGGCAATATCTGTTCCGTAGCCCCGAACAGCCTCAGTATATCATCAAGCCATATCAATGACAGACCTCCGACGACCAGACTGTGAACCACACAGCAGAGCGTGACGTTATTAAGTACCTTGGTAGCATTCACGTAGTTTTTCTGTCCGAGAAATATCGAACTGATCGCCGCGCCGCCAGCTGCGACAAGCATACAGAAGCCGATGATGAGATTCATCAACGGAAATGCGATTGCAAGAGCGGATATGGCAAGGGCTCCCACTCCGTGACCGATGAATATGCTGTCAACGATGTTATAGAGCGAGGTTGCCACACTTGCCACGATGGCAGGTATGGAATACTGCACCAAGAGGCGTCCGATGCTTCTTGTACCAAGTTCGGTAGGTGATGTATTAGCGGTGTCAATCATAATTCCATTGCAAAGTTACCAAGAATTTCGTTAACTGCTGTTTTGATTGTAACTTTGCACCTCTAATTTATACCCTATGACCAATATTAAAGGCATACTATTCGACCTTGACGGCGTACTGATTGACAGCGAGACTCAGTACACACAATTCTGGAGCGAAATCGAGAAAATCTATCCGACAGGCATCCCCGATTACCCCATGGCAATCAAGGGTACTACCCTATCCAAGATACTTGAGAACTACCCCGATGACGGCACGCGCCAGGACATCATAGACCGCATCCATCAGTTTGAGGACATAATCCGCTACCACGAATATCCCGGCGTGACCTCATTTCTGCGCGACCTCAAAGACCACGGCATAGCCACCGCCATCGTCACCAGCAGTGACAGCGTCAAGATGGGCTATCTCTTCGAACAGCTCCCTAAGCTGCGCCAATGGTTTGACACCATAGTCGACGGCTCCATGGTCGCTCATTCCAAGCCTGACCCAGAACCTTACGTTAAAGGAGCCGAGATGCTCGGACTCCGACCCGAAGAGTGCGTGGTATTTGAGGATTCGTTTCAGGGCATAGCCTCAGGACTCGCCGCGGGCTGCCACGTCATAGGCGTAACCACCACCTTCTCCCCCGAAAAAATGAAAAGCCATGTCCCCGTCACCATCAGCGGCTTCGAGGACATGACCTATGACAAGATGATTGATATGCTACGTTAGCAGGCTTTGAAGCTCATGTCAAGACCTTTGACCGAGTGGGTCAGCGCACCTACGGAGATATAGTCCACGCCACACTCGCCATACTCACGCAGAGTGTCAAGGGTGATGCCTCCGGATGATTCTACTTCACAGCGTCCGTTGATGAGTTTCACAGCCTCGCGGGTGCGTTCGGGCGTGAAATTGTCAAGCATGATGCGATCCACGTCCAGGCTCAGAGCCTCTTCTATTTCAGGAGTGTTGCGGACTTCCACCTCTATCTTGAGATCTTTGCCCTTCTCTTTGAGATAAGCGCGGGCGCGGTTGACTGCATTGGTGATGCTTCCGGCAAAGTCGACATGATTGTCTTTGATGAGTATCATGTCAAACAGACCTATGCGGTGGTTCATGCCTCCGCCGATCTTGACAGCCTCCTTTTCGAGCATGCGCATGCCAGGGGTGGTCTTGCGGGTGTCAAGCACCTTGGTTTTCAATCCTGAAAGTTTTTCCTGATACTTTGCCGTCATTGTGGCTATGCCGCTCATACGCTGCATGATGTTGAGCATCGTGCGCTCTGTCTGGAGCAGGCTGCGCACCGGGCCCTCCACAACAAACGCCACATCGCCAGGCTTGACATGCGCCCCGTCATTGATAAACACGGTCATCTTGAGCGAGGGGTCGAACTTGTCAAATACCATGCGGGCGACATCTACGCCTGCCAATATGCCCTCCTCCTTGACTATAAGCTGCTGCTTGCCCATGGCATCGGCAGGGATCGTAGAGAGGGTGGTGTGGTCGCCGTCGCCCACATCCTCGGCAAACGCCAGTGTGAGCAGGTCATCAATCAGTTGGTCTCGTGTTTCCATAATTTTGTAATTTTGCTGCAAATTTAAGCATATCCCTCTAATTATGAAAATTATACTTCTCGTCACAGGCGAAACAAAGACAGCGTACCTACGTCAAGGCATCGACCAGTATTTCTCCAGGCTGAAGCACTACATCCCCTCCGAGCTGCAAGTGCTTCCCGACATCAAGGCTTCAAAAGCTATGACCGAAGCGCGCCAGAAAGAGATGGAGGGTCAGCAGATGCTCGCCGCGCTCCAGCCTGGCGACTACGTAGTCCTCCTTGACGAGCGCGGCAAGGAATTGACATCCCGGGAATTTGCATCATGGATCGACTCACGCATGGTCTCAGGGCTCAAACGCCTCATACTCATCATCGGAGGTCCCTACGGCTTCTCACCCGAAGTCTACGCCCGCGCCGACGCTAAACTGTCACTCTCGCGCATGACATTCAGCCACGAAATGGTACGCCTTTTCATCGCCGAACAGCTCTACCGCGCCATGACCATCCTTCGCAACGAGCCCTACCACCACGACTGAAAGGTAACTATGGAAAATAATGGTCACGCACGGGCTGAATACGGCAAAAGACTCCTTATAACCCTGTCCCGTGATCTTACATCTCGTCAAGGCAAAGGTTTCAGCCGGTCTAACCTGACCTATATGCGTAAACTTTACATCGCATTTCCAAAACGTGAGACACTGTCTCACAAATTGACATGGAGTCATTACTTTGAATTATTGAAATGTGAGGATATGATGGAAATGCAATTCTATTATAATGAAGCCATTAATCAGCGATGGAAAGTACGCGAGGAATTACAAGCTCGTCTTGACAGTCTGCTATGCGAGGAATGCCAAAAGGAGCGTGATTCGGAATAATTGGTATATGAGGGTAAAACGGAGTAGGTTGTAGGCAAAATGGCATACATTTTGCCTGCTTGGCGTGGGATGTTATGTGGGAAGTTTTTCGTAAATTTGCGCCATGTTTGACCTGAAGGGCTTTATCCGCATGAAAGTGATGGTTGCCATGGCTGCCGTCTTGTTATGTCTCGCCCCTGTCTGTCTGGCGAAAACCGCTGCTAAAGACGCTCCATTCACGGTGGTGATCGATGCCGGGCACGGAGGGAAGGATGTAGGAGCCAAGGGCAAGAAGACCAACGAGAAAGCGGTAAACCTTGATGTCGCCCTCGCTCTCGGCAGACTGATCGAAAAAGAATACGGCAAAAAAGAAGTCAAGGTGGTCTATACGCGTGACGGAGACTATTTCGTAACCCTCCAAGGCAGATGCGACAAGGCGAACAAAGCCAACGGCAACCTCTTCATCTCCATCCACTGCAACAGCGTCGATGAGAAGTCGCCACGACGCAATACGGTGTGTGGGGCGTCGGTTTATACTCTCGGTCTCGGCCGCAGCAAAGAAAACCTTGAAGTGGCAAAGCGCGAAAACTCCGTCATGATGCTCGAGCCCGACTATACCACCACTTACAGCGGATTCGACCCCAATTCTGCCGAGAGCTACATCGTGTTTGAGATGACCCAGAACCGCCATCTCAACCAGAGTATCAAATTTGCCGCTTTGACCCAGAAACAGCTTGTCTCTAATGCCGGACGCGCCGACAAGGGCATCCGTCAGGACATATTCTGGGTACTCGTTCATACCGGTATGCCCGCTGTGCTCATCGAACTCGACTTCATATGCAACCCCACCGTCGAGAAATTCATGATGTCAGACAAGGGTGTCGACAAGATGGCGACATCCATCTTCAACGCATTCTGCGACTATTACAAATCCAGCAAGAAAGCCGCAAAAGCGGCATCCAAATAACCAATCCGTCCAATAGACTGTTTATAACAACAAACGACCATATCCGTCATAATCATAGATTTATGAAAAAACTGTTTTCAAAAGAATTTATAATAGGTTTCTGCGTCATCCTGACCGCAGTGATTCTCTACGTCGGCATCGAATACCTCAAAGGTGTCAATCTGTTCAAATCCACCAATTACTACTACGCGACATTTACCAACGTCGAAGGTCTCGCCGAGTCTGCTCCCGTGCATCTCAACGGCTTCAAGGTGGGTCTGGTACGCGAAATCAGCTATGAATATGACAACCCCGGACATGTCAAGGTAGAAATAGACCTTGACAAAAACCTGCGTCTCCCTGTCGGCTCCAAGGCGGTAATGGCTTCTGACCTCCTCGGCACAGGCTCCATCTCTCTCCAGCTCGCCGACTCCAAGGAGTTTTACCCCAAAGGACATACCATCGACGGTGTCAACCCCAAAGGCATGATGGAAAGCATCTCAAAGGAAGTGCTCCCCACCATCACCGAGATGATGCCTAAAATCGACTCTCTGCTCGTAGCCGTTACAGAAATCGTGACCAATCCGGCACTTACTTCCTCCATCAATCGTCTTGACCACGTGATGGCTAATCTGGAGACATCCACTGCCAAGCTGTCATCGACCATGTCTTCGCTCACCCCAGTAGTCGGCAACGTGAACACCATCACCAATAATCTCACTACCGTGTCGGGCGACCTTACCCAGATGACAGGCAAAATCAACGCGCTACCCATAGACAGCACATTCAACAATATCCACGCCATTACCGGCGATGTAGCCCGCGCTACCGCACAGCTCAACAACCCCAACAGCTCCCTCGGTCAGCTGCTCTATTCCGATGGCTTGTATAACAACCTCAACCATTCAGTACAGTCACTCGACTCGCTCCTGATCGATGTGAAGAAGAACCCCAAACGCTACATCAGCATCAAACTCCTCTAAACACTTTATCTGAACTCAATCCAAACAAGCCGACTGATGTGCATTTAACATTTCGGCTTGTTTTTGCTTTCTCTAAGGGCGATTTCTCTGATAAAACGATAGGCTGATTATTTCAGATTATCCTATCCTTTAGCGTATCTCTCTGAAAACATGATAGTTACACATTTACCAAGCTATCATGTGCGTAACAAACTGTATTTCAGTATAGTTGCATCAGCTTTATAAAATCCAAAAAAATTGACGGTTTGTTTTCATCATTTTTTTTGTGAATTTTGCATAAGTGATTCCCCCGCCCATGTGCTGCGCCACGGCGAGTATCCATATCACACCCCCGACCAATGGAACCATCTAAACACACCGAACTCTGGGAAAGATGTCTCCAGATACTGAAGGACAATCTTCCCCCCGAGCAATTTGACACCTGGTTTAGCCCCGTGACATCGATGAGCTACGTTGACGACGCGCTCACCATCGATGTACCCTCGCCGTTCTTTGTCGAGCAGATAGAGGAACGCTTCTTCCGCATCCTCAAGGCTACCCTCGTCAAGGTGTATGGTCCCAAGATAAAGCTGTTCTACCACTACGACCAGATCAGCCACCAGCCTGAGACCGGCGTGACCATGCGCAGCGAGAATCCCAACCCCGCCATAGGTCTCCGCAAGGCTCCGCCTGTCCCCGTAAGTCCCTTCCAGCAGCAACAGCTTCCCGACATCGACTCGCAGCTCAATCCGCGCTACACATTTGAAAACTACTGCACAAGCGCGAGCAACCGTGTGGCATGCTCCATCGGTGAGGCGATAGCGATGAATCCCAAGCTCAAGACATTCAACCCTCTCTTCATATTCGGTCCCACCGGCGTGGGCAAAACCCATCTTATCCAGGCTATAGGTATCCGCATCAAGGAGCAGAATCCGCAGACACGTGTGCTCTATATCACATCACGTCTTTTCGAGAGCCAGTACACCACCGCGGTCAAGCGTGGCAAAATCAACGATTTCATCAATTTCTACCAGAGCATCGATGTGCTTATCATCGATGATATACAGGACTTGATGGGCAAGAACGCCACGCAGAACACCTTCTTCCACATCTTCAACCATCTCCACCAGAATCAGAAACAGCTCATCCTGTCGAGCGACTGCCGCCCATCGGAGATGGAAGGCATGGAAGCGCGTCTGCTCTCACGATTCAAGTGGGGCATGACCACAGAGCTTGAGAAGCCCGACTTGCAGCTGCGCCGCGATGTCCTCCTCAAGAAATCGGAGAACGACGGCCTCCAGATACCTGACGAAGTGCTTGACTTCATCGCCGGCAACGTGACCGAAAGCATCCGCGACCTTGACGGCATCATATCCTCGCTCATCGGACATGCTGCCATCCTCAACCGTCCCATCACTATCGACCTCGCCCGTCGTGGCAAATGCGGTCAAGATCCATCGTCGGCAGATCAACTTCGAGATGATTACCCAGCAGGTAAGCACATTCTTCAACATCGATGTTGACAGCATATTCACCAAATCGCGCAAACGCGAAGTCAGCGACGCCCGCCAGATGATAATGTACCTTGCCAAGAAGCATGCCAACATGCCCCTCAAAGCCATCGGTACTCGTCTATCACGCACCCATGCCACAGTGCTCTACGCCTGTCGCAACATAGAGGAGCGTCTCCCTCTCGAGAAATCCCTGCAAGAATCCGTCACATCCATCGAGTCCCTGCTCCTCCAGCAGTCATAATTCTCAACTTTGATGTAGTAAGCTAATCCTGACCGCCATACACTTATGGTTGGGTGTAGGGACATGCCGTGGCATGTCCGCCAATAAGGCGTTGCAATCAAAAATGATATGGAAAGCGGACATGCCACGGCATGTC
>ENA-ORNQ01002167-ORNQ01002167.1-human-gut-metagenome-genome-assembly--contig:-NODE-2167-length-13695-cov-4.297141_pt1 | contig 13695 bp, 14 predicted proteins | sample MGYA00242116_ERZ509024 | MGnify/ENA primary metagenome ERZ509024 (study PRJEB26280, sample SAMEA2338697) | human gut metagenome | biome: human gut; feature: human-associated habitat; material: faeces...
GGCTCGCTTCTCGCCGGCTTTTGTGCAGGTGGGCTCTTTGCCCGGAACGATCTCCCACGGCCCGAATTCGTGGGGCACGATGTCGCCGATGGAAAAGGCGCAGCTCCACCTGCAGACGGTACATTCCAGTACGTAGTATCCTCCCTCCAGGCAGGTTGGCTTTTTCTCCTCGGTCTGTATAACGTTTTCATGGTGTTCCGGATTATTGTCGTCCGGCGAGCACGCAAGCGCGGTAATCGCGGACAGCGCCGTCATGAGTGCAAATACCAGAAATATTAGAATCAATCGCAGTAGTTTTTTCATTTCTCACCCATCCTTTCAAAGCGTGTCAATTACGCCCGCGAGGTAAGTCGGCGATACCGATGCATAAATAAAGTTATCAACCAGCTGATCCTTTACCGCCTGCCGCACTTCAGAGGCAAGCAGTTTATCCGCGTCCTCATCCACCAAAAGCAGAACCTTACACGTCCAACCAAGTTGCTTTACGGCACTGCAGATCTTGAGTCTCTCACTCAGCTTCCAGATTCCCTGTCGGATGACCTCCATCACCAACACATTGGCACGGCAGGTCCGGCACAACGCCAGCGTTTCTTCCGGCTTTGAAGAACGGTAGATAAGGAAATCCGGGTCGCATCCCGAAAGTGATTGCATGACCGCCTCCGACAGAAGTCCGCCCTTCATATCCAATACAATTCTTCGCATTTGTGCTTTTCCACCGCCTTTCTCTTCCTTTGAATCCTTCATCTATATTTTAGCCGTTATCTTCCATTTCCGCCCCCTCCAATTGGATAGGATTTGTAATTATTTTCCGTTGCAAAGCCAAATTTTGTCACAGTTCTCTGTATAAAGAGGACAAAACGTGTTGCCTTTTGTCTATCCGCATGATATACTATCCATATAAATATACTAATTTTTTGGGGGCATGCGGCATGAGCAAAACGACGAAAAGAAGCCTTTTGTACGCCTTGGGCTTGCTGGTGCTCATTGCGTTTGCCATGTGGCTCCGATATGCAAGCCGGAATTATTTTCATTCTCCGGCTGTCAGCTACCTGCGAAGCGCAATCTATTTGTTTTTGTTCGGCGTGTGGTGCTACTCTCTTTGGGCGCGCATCGTACAGGTGCAGGTGCGGCACTACATGCTGGCGATTTCGGCGCTGATGGTGCTGTGGATTCTGCTGCGCTCAATCAAGTTTTCTATTGATAACATAGATGCAGAACGCCTGCTGTGGTATTCCTATTATTTCCCGATGCTGTTTATCCCCATGCTGTCGGTCTTCGTTTCCCAGTCGCTGGGCAAGGGAGAGGACTTTCGTCTGCCGCGATGGACAAAGCTTCTGTATCTTCCGACATTGCTGCTGCTTTTGCTCGTTCTGACCAATGATCTGCATCAGCAGGTATTTTCTTTCCCGTCCGGCATTTTATCGGACCGGGAGTATCGGTATGAGGTCGGTTTTTTCTTTGTGCTGGGCTGGGAGGCTCTGTGCGCGGGGTTTGCGTTTCTTTCGATGGTGAAAAACTGTCGTATCCCACATAGCAGGAGAATTCGTTGGTTACCGCTGGTTCCGTTTGCGCTTTCGCTGGCATATGCTTATATGTATGCCAAAAATGTCTATTGGGTCTGGGTGCTCGCGGGCGATATGACCGTGTCACAGTGCCTGATTATTGCAAGCATCCTTGAATGCTGCATTCAAAGCGGACTGATTCATTCCAACCTCGGATACGATGAGCTCTTTGAAGCGACGAGCCTGCCTGTTCAGATTACCGATCAAGCGTTCTGCTCCAAATATGTATCTGCCGCCATGCAGGGGACTTTGCCGCAAAGTAAGCTAAGGCATATACAGCAGGATACCGTCTATCTGGATGACGATACACTTTTGAAACGGCATAAGTTGCGCCGCGGCTGGGTATTCTGGAAGGAGGACATCTCAGCGCTGAGTCAGGTTCAAAAGAAACTGGAATTGACACGAGATGAGTTGCATGACACCGGCGACGTTTTGGCGGCGGAGAATGCACAGCATGCAAGATGGTTGAAGCTGACGGAGCAAAACCGCTTGTATGATATGATGGAGGCACAGATTGATCGGCAGATCGCGATGCTGTGGGATCTGCTGGCTGAATTGCAGAAAACGGAGGACCAAAACCGGGCCAGGCGTTTGCTCGGGCAGGTCATCATTATCGGAACCTACATCAAACGCAGAAGCAACCTGATTTTTGTCGGCGCACAGCGCGGTGCGATCAGTGTGCAGGAGCTTCGGTTATGCCTCAATGAATCTTCCGAGAATATCTGTGTCTATGGCGCCGACTGTAAGGCAATTGTCAAGGGGGATGACCAGCTTACCCTCGAACAGGCGACGCAGATCTACGACCTGTTCGAGGCCGTCGTGGAAACGGAACTGGAATCCCTTCGTGCAATGCTGATCTCCATAGATGTCGGTGCGCAGGTAGAAGTGTCTTTTTGTGTTTCAGCGGCAGAGCCGCTCTGCGGGCTGCGCGCGCATTTTCAAGGTTTGGAATGGGAGCAGGATGAGGACGGGCTGCAATATGTGACGCGGAAGCTGGAAAGATCGAGGAGGTAAAGGCGCATGGATAGGATCAAGGAAAGTTTTGACAGTCTCCCCATCGCGGCCTGCTTTTTCGATAAAAACGGCGTGGTGCGGCTCATCAACCGCCGGATGCTTGCCATTACGAACTGGCTGCAAAAAGGCGGTATACAATCGCTGGCAGAGATGCAAAGCGCCCTGCAGGCACCGCCGGCAAGTGTGTGCTGTCTGGATCCGCACCTTCGGATTTACCGCTTTCCGGACGGAACAGCGCTGCGCTTTGCGCAGGAGCAGATCACAACAAAAGCAGGTGCCCGATATACACAAATCACTGCCGCAGACGTTACGGAGCTGATTCAGAAGCAGAACCAGCTAAAAGCGGAAAATGCGAAGCTGGAGAAAACAAACAAGCGGCTTAGGCGGCTGCTTGCGCAGATGCCGGAGATCATCCGGGAAGAAGAAACGCTGGCCATGAAGCTGCGTGTGCACGATGACATTGGACACAGCATCCTCGCGACGCGGCGCGTGTTGCTCCAAAACACAGACCAGAAGGAAATTCGTGCAACCGCAGCGTTGTGGGAGCAGTCCATTTCAGTGCTTTACCGCTCCAGTCAGATGAGAGCGCAATCCGAACCGTTGGAAGCCGCAAAAGAACGAGCGGAAAAGCTTGGCGTCAGAGTTCTGCTGGCAGGAGATGAGCCGCGAACGCAGCGTATGCGCGCACTGATTGCACTGGCAATCAGCGAATGTGCATCGAACTGTGTCCGTCACGCCGACGGAACAGAGCTGTATGTGTGCTTTTGGCAAAAGCCGGACTGCATAGCGGTCTCCCTAACCAACAACGGTGCGGCACCAAAAGGAAAAATCACAGAGGGCGGAGGTCTTTCTATGCTGCGTCAACGCATAGAAGAATCCGGCGGCAAAATGGAGATTCAGAGCGTCCCTCGCTTTAAGCTGATGCTCAGTTTGCAGGAAAAGGAGGAAGCAGCATATGAAGGTGATGATCGTTGAAGACCAGACCATGATTCGCAGTCTGCTGGAAAGCTATTTTCGCGCCGAGGACGGATACCGGATCACGGCGTCCATTCCAGGCGCGAAACAAGCAGTCGAGATGTGCAGGACAAATTCTGTCGATCTGATTTTGATGGATGTGCAAACAGAGAACCGTGAGAACGGGTTGATTGCTGTTCGCCAGATTAAAGCCATACAGCCGAAGAGTAAAATTATTGTTGTGACTTCGCTGATCGACGGCGCCGTTCTGGATGAGGCAAAGAAGGCCGGGGCCGACAGCCTGTGGTACAAGGACTCGACGCAGAAGCGCTTGATGGATGTCGTCCGGCAAACACTGGCGGGTGAACATATTTTTCCGGACGCACCCCCGACAGTTGAGATCGGCATGGCAAAAAGCACGGAATTTACAAAGACGGAACTGAAGGTTCTGCGGCATCTGCTGCGGGGACTGTCCTACACGCGCATTGCGGCAGAGATGGGCTGCGAGATGTCAACGGTCAAATTCCATGTGTCAAATATGCTGCAAAAAACCGGGCTGGAAAACAAGCTTCAGCTTGCGCTGGCAGTCAGCGACGTCAAGTTGATTGCCGATCTTACGGAAGAATGATGGGATTTGATTTTCTGCTTGTGCAGCCACAGGCATTTATTGAAAGTAGAAGCCGCGTCTGAGACGTTACACTTGGCAAGCAATGCCTGCGTATGCAATTAAAGTGAAAACAGTAATCGTGATTGACAATGTTTTGGATACCATCTCTGCGCTCCAAGGAAATCTCACTGGTACAGTATCAACAGTAGAAAAAGGTGTCTATACTTTTGAAAATGAAGCATTAGAGGAACTTGTCATGAGTTCTTCAAGTGCGCCATTGTTGCCGGGATGCTATCCCGTTTTATCAGATACAAAAACTACCGCCAGTCAAATCGTCGATATCTGTGACGAAGAGTACTACTTTATCAACTCCCACGAAATCAAGTTCCTTATCAGAAAGGGCCGATAATGAGTGATTTTACTTATTCTGCCGTTTAACGATTACCCTCAGCAGTTCAACGAATACTCGGCTTTTTAACGATTACAACGGCACAGGAAGCCGCAATCCCCATAAAACGCACAAAACCCCGCCGCAGAATCGCTCTGTGGCGGGGTTCACTTATGCGCTGAAACAGCCGAAAAGCCTTATTTCAAGCGGTTTTCAGGCATAGAAAAATGCCACCGTAATTCTATCAAAATTACGGTGGACTTATGTTGAGGGCGCTCGGTTTTGGACCGGAGTGTAATGACAGAATTACAGAAAACGCAGCTTCAACGCATAAATCATGGAACCGATACCCAAGCCTGCCGTATAGCAGCTGTTGGTTTTTCTGAATGCAGGAGTGTAATAAATATTATTGTCAGCATCGAAGCAGAATTTTTCGGCGGTTAGTACGTTTGTTTCATGCTCCAAAAGACTACCTCCGAGGAAACGACGCATAAAGTCGATTCCTGCACACATGGTAGCAATAGGCTTTTTCCTGCTGCTAAAGTGCGCGATGCATGCTTCTATTGTGCTAGAAGCCCTATAATTGTTCAGAAGACCAATTCCGCCGGGTATGATTAGTGCATCGTATTCCTCAAAATCAATTCCACAAATACTTTTCATGCGTCCTCTGCCAATGCGTGCGGACTCTAAAAGAACATTTCTGTTATCTGCAAGTTGCTCTGTCAGGTGGTTGACTGACGGGACGGAGATATCCTCGGCAACGGGCGTATAATCACATCCATATCTGTCAAGCGCAGCATATGTCAGAATAACTTCTTCAATACAGGAACCATCGCCGAGACCGCAGCCGGCTAATAAAACCAAGCACTTCATACACCGCTGTCCTCCCGTAAATTCATATCTGTTTTATCAATTTCAAGTATAACCTACCAAAACAAAAAAGTCCACCGTAATTCTATCAAAATTACGGTGGACTTATGTCTATGAGCTACGAAAAAGATATTTTCGGCAGTTTTGCGTATGACTTCGAACTCTCGCAAAAACTTATATTCGGTTAATCATATATGCGACTTTTATTTTATTATTCGGGAATAAGAACATCCCCGCCGGAGATTACCACGTCAGATGCGGAAATGGCACTGTCAATGGTATTCGATTCGTCAATTTCGCCTTCGTATGTTATCTGAACATTTTCTCCCACTCGGATAGCTCCGCTTTCTGCATAACGGGAGATGCGCAGATCATTCAGAAGGATTTTGTACGTGATTCCGTCATCGGGATTGGCGCAGAGAATGGAATCGTCTAACAGAATATACTCATCGGTTATCTCCGTAATCTTACCGACAATGGTATTCTGATACGGCTCATACTCTGCTTCGGTGGAATTCTCTTTTGCATATTTGATAATCTTACTGGCTGCATCTTCTCCGATATTGAAGAGGTATTGGTAATTAAAAGCGTTTGTCCACAGATAGCCATCTACAGTAACATACATGGCAACTTTATATACGCCGAGAGTTTCAGATGTGATCGTAAAACTGTAATACTCTCTATCATGTGCAACCCATTTCTCATCCTCAACAAATGGTGCATTTTCGCATCCGGCAAGAACTTCCCATACATAGTCATCATTGCTCAGTGTATAGTGTTTTTTGTTCGGACTGTCGCCGTTTACAGAGAACCGCTTCAATTCAATTGCTTTTGGGAGGTCTACCAGCTTGAAGAGCTCACCGAGCGTGTGCGGAGGTTCATAATTATCCCTCTTGAAGATATAACAACTACCTTCCATCCTCACGGCGACAAGCTGGCTCTTATCGGCATATTTTAACTGATACACTTCAAATTTTTCAGTGTATCTATCTCCTTCAATTTCGTCAATGCCCAATACGGTATATGTTCCAATCAAATCGCCAAGGAGTTCTTCAGACACAAGGCGACCGTGACTTCGGTATACAATACCGTCAATTGTTACTTCAGTGTATTTCTCAAAAACGGTTTGATATTCCCATGGCCATACAATTCCTGATTCGTCTGCCATAATGTTAATGTCTTTATACCTATCGTTTGTGCCTCCTGGTGTAGGTTCGCCGCCTAAAAGCGATGGAAGAACAAGCGCGCCTACAACAATGATCACGGCAAAGCAGGCTGCTATTGAACCCAATTTGAGCAAATGATTTTGTTTTTTCTTGCATTCTGCTGCCGCCTCGACAAGATCCTCATCGAGGTTACCGATGGCATTAGAAAATCTCGGTATTTTCATATTTCAACGCCCTCCTTAATGAGATAGTCCCTTAGTTTGTTTCGGGTGTAGAACAACATATTTTTGACCTTACTTTTGGTAAACCCAAAGCGCTCTGCAATTTCTCCGATAGAATCGAAGTAGAAATATTTCCGGATAAAGACATTTCGCACGTCCTCCTTTTGTGTGCGCAGGAAGTGGCTGACCAGTTTGCCTACGTCCTCGTCACTCACGTCGGGGGCATACCGATCATCCGGCAGTACCGATTCCAGTTCATCCAGGGACAACATTACATCCGCTGACCGTTTTTCACGCTTCATAAACTCCAACCGCTTCAGAGACAGGTTTCTCGCAATCTTACAGACAAAGGACATAAAATTACTCGGTCTTGTAGGCGGAATTGCATTCCACACTCCCACGTATGTATCGTTGACACATTCTTCCGAATCCTCGTGATTGTTCAGAATGTTATAGGCAATACTGTGGCAGAGCTTGCCGTACTTTGCATCCGTTTCCTTGATTGCCTGCTCATCCCGTTCAAAGTAGAGTTCTATGATTCTCAGATCATCCATGTTGTTCACCTCCCTTGTCAGACCTAAAAGCGCTTTCACCCATTAAGTACGTTTTTTCCGGCGTTGGTCTTATAATTAATAAAAAGTCGTGAATCTTTTTATCAAATAAAAATGATTGTTTTTCTAACTATATCATATTTCCACATTTCTTTCCATTCCTACAGAAAATGTCGTAAAATTATTTCAATGCATTCAATATTAGGAGTTGAAAATATGAGAACATACACCCAAGAAGAAAAGCAAGCGGTCATTGACCATGTTATATCCGGTGAGCTGTCGACGCATATCCTCGCCGACACCGGCATACCCAAGAGTACATTTTACGGTTGGTTACGAGCTTACCGCGAGGAACAGGAAGCCGATAACCGAAGGACAGTCTGTATCCGCAATTAAAAATTGCGAAAATCTTACTGAACGGTAAGTGAAAATAGCTGCATTCTGTGACTGTCCGCAGACTGTCCGCAGACTGTCCACGGACTGTCCGTGGACAATCCGCAGGACATAAAGAAAGAACGGACACTCTCAACAAGTGAGAATATCCGTTCTTTTCTGTCGGTATTACTTGAACCATATTGTGACGGCAAAGCCGCCGACAAAGTAAAAAGGTTCGTGTAATACCCCTTTGGTGGAGCAGGGGTGCTCAAGGATGAACACCCCTCCAAAGCTCCGGTTTCGCCTTCAAATGCCGTTTCTATATCATCCAGCGGGATATTGTCAATGCTCAATGGCTTCTTGCTGGCGTTGATGATGAGGGTAAAGTGGTCGTCATAGAGATAGATGGAATGAACAAAGATGTTGATGATGGCTCGGCGCTTGTTTACATCGTCGGCGGGCATCTCGCAGACATAGTCCAGAAACGCCAGAATCTGCGCCTCTGTCAGCGTGATCTTCTTGTTTTCCTCAATAGCGAGCTGCGCCTCCAGCTCCGCTTTTTCCGCCATGCGCTTGTTGAGCCGCTCCGTCAGCATCTCCACGGCCTGCCCCTGCTCAATGGCTTTCCAGAGATTCTCAATGGCCGTGTCCGCCTCTCGGATCGCCTTTTTCAGCGCCTTGGCAGTCAGGTTATCCGGGCTTTTAGCGCACTCCTCAGCCACCTTCTTGGCAATAAACCGTATCTTCTCCTCGGTCAGTATTTTCAAACACTCGTTGACCACACGGTCCTCGATGTAGGACTTGCTGACGATCTTCTTGCCGCACTTTTTCCTGCGGGCATTTTTGCACATATAGTAGTGATATTGCCTGCCGGTCTTGCTGGTGCCGCCGTAGCCCACCATCATTTCCTTGCAGTGTCCGCAGAACAGCTTTGTGGTCAGCAGGTATTCGCCCTCGCCGTGAGTTCGAGCCGGCGCATTTTTGTTTTTGTTCATCATCGATTGCACCCGGTAAAACAAGTCATCGTCCAAAATGCGAGGCATTCCGCCGGGTGTTTCCTTTCCTTTGTAAAGATAGACGCCGATATAACGCTTGTTGCTGAGCAGGTGACTGAGACTGTTGGGACTAAATTCCTTGCCGAGGGAGGTCTTGACCCTGCGCCGTTTCAGATCCCGGATGATCTCCGCTTTCGTCTCGCCGCTGGCGTAGCGCTCATAAATCTCACGGACAATGGCGGCTTCCTCCTCATCCACATAGAATCGCCGCTCGGCATCGACCTTGAAGCCCAGGCCGGGGTTGCTGCCATTAGACAGGCACTTTTCGGCATTGATGGCCATGCCTCGATGGATCTTCTGAGAAAGCTCCACGGAGTAGTATTCCGCCATACTTTCCAGAACGCCCTCCACCAAGATGCCGGAAGCGTCGTCCGCAATATTCTCTTTGGCAGACAGCACCCGGACACCGTTCTTTTTCAGTTTCGCCTTGTTGATAGCACTGTCATAGCGGTTGCGGGCAAAACGGTCCAGCTGATATACCAAAACGCCCTCAAAGGTGTGCTTGTCGCTGTCGGAGATCATCCGCTGAAATTCGGCACGGTTGTCCGTGGTGCCGCTGATGGCCCGGTCAATATATTCTCCGACAACGGTATAATGATTCGCCTCCGCATATTCATAGCACACCTTGAGCTGTCCCTCAATGGACTGCTCCGTCTGGCTGTGGCTGGAAAAGCGGGCGTAAATGACTACATTCATACAAAATCCTCCTCTCCGATTTTTATTATAGTCATCCGCTCTCCGGTGTCGAATGTGCCGCATATTCCGGGTGCTTCAGTAGCCACTTTGCAAAATAGGCCCTGCCCTCATCGTTGGCGTAAAACTTACGCAGCTCCGGGAGCATGGCCTTGGCAAAGGAGGTAAGCAGTTCCTCCGGCAGTGCGACCTGCGTGTAGTCGATTTTGCGATATTCTCCCATAGGCCGCACCTCCTTATCGCTCTCGGTCGGTTCGTCGGCGGTAGTCCCGCTCGCAGAGCTTCACCACAGCATCCTCAATCTGGGCGGTGGTATAGCTTTGCGGGAAGTACTTTCGGATGCGCTCCATTGGTATTTTCAGGCGGGTCTTCTGGTTGGCTTTTTCCTCCGACATAATGGTTTGAATGACCGCCGTGGTCAGCGTCCCTTCCCGATCAGCCTTGTGCATCCGCCATGCCTGTGAATAGGACGGGGTGCAGTCGTTGATGGCACACTGTTCCAAAACCTCCCGCTGGATGGATTCGTCAAGGAACGAAAGCTCCACGCCGACAGACAAGGCTATTTCGCCTTTATCCATCTTTTCAAGGAACTCAGGAATGAGATGAGTCAGGCGGATATAGCGCTTAACGGTATCCTTGCTGATTCCTTCTTGCTCTCCGATTACTTCCGTGGACAACTTCGGTGCAATTTGCTCCGAAGTTATGTCTGTTCTTTGTCCCTGATGCTTCAGGGCATCAGCTTTCAACTTATACGCAAACGCCTTTTCAGAGGGCAGAATATGTTCCCGGTGCAGATTACTGTCCACCACCGCAATGGCGGCAGCATCCCGGTCGGGGGCATAAATCAAGGCAGGAACCTCGGTGATCCCTGCCTTTCGTGCGGCGTGTAAGCGGCGGTGGCCGCTTACGACTTCATATTCCTCTGTATTTTCAATCGGTCGGACGATCAGCGGCGAGAGAACGCCTTGCGTCTGTATGCTTTCGATCAGCGTGTTCATCTCCGCATCGTCCTTGACCTTAAACGGGTGTCCGGCAAAGGGGCGCAATTTTTCTACCGGAATTGCCACCGGCTTTTTCATCGTATTTTTCATTTTATCTCCCTCTTTCTTTGTATCTTGCACGGGCTTTTTTCTCCAGCTCGTGCTCTTGTTTTAATAGTTCATATAGGTGCGGGGATTTTTCTAAAATCCGCTCCGCACGGCGCAGGCGCTCCCTTACAGGTTTCATCTGCCTGGATACCGCCTTGCGGCGTTCCTTGCTTTGCGCCTGTTCCACCGGCGACTTGGGGCGGCGTATGCGGTTGCTGATGTCGCTGCGCTCACGCTCCAAAGCAGAAAGTTCAGACTTGGATCGCTCAATATTGGCTTGCAGGTCGGCTGTCGTATGGATACCGTGCTCCTGCAAAAAGTGATAGTCGGCAACCAGCTCCTTCAAATCCTTTTCCGCCGCCCGCAGATCCGGCGACAGCAGCATTGCATCGGCAAGCTCGGCTACGATTTGGATTACCGTTATAATGAGATAAAAAAGCGCATCCACCAAAACGGTTGCAGTGTCATAGCTGTGTTCAATGGAGAACCCCAGCTTTCGCAGTTCGTCCTCCAGCGGAAATTTCTTCGGTTTATACGGTGGTCGGTATTCCAAGGTGAATAGCCGATACCGATTTTCGGCGTTCTGCCGCAGCTGCTCGTTGACACGATCTTTGAAAAAGCCGATGCCGCTCAGCCGCACAGCACGCTCCCAATACTTCGCTTTAACTGAAAAGCGCACAGGATCAAGGGTGTATCCGAATGCATAGAGCTGACTTTCAAATTCTCTTGGGCTGGTCGCAAAGGACAGACAGTATTCCACATCCTCCCGCAGATAGTCTCGATGCGTTTTCTTGCCGGCCTTGTGAACCCAATATTCCTTCTTCTTGCCCTTGGAGTAGAAATCGCTGTTTTTCAGCACAGACAGCCCGTGCTCCCGGCAGATCTCATCGGAGATTTTACGCAGCTCCTTGTGGTCGCCGATTTTGTTTTTGAACTTTGCGCCGTCCTTGAAGGACACGGGATTCACAACAAAATGGCAATGCACATTGTCGGTATTCAGATGGACGGTAACGAGCACCTGATACCGGTCGCCCCACATCCGCCGTGCTGTCTCCTTGCCAATGGCGAACGCCTGCTCCGGCGTTACCTCGCCCTCACGAAAGCTCTGAATGCCGTGGTAACCGACGACCTTGCCACGCAGACCGAATCGCCGCTGGACGGCGATCATCTCGGCATAGGCATTCTGCGCCGAGCAGTTGATGCCGCCCACAAACATTTTGCGGTCTGTTTTGTCATCGTTCCCCGCATAGCGCAGGGCAGCGTATAGATCCTCGTCCAGATATTCCGGTGCGGTGGTCTTGTCGGGATTGTCGGCGTAGTCCAGCGTGGCTTTCAGGTTTTTGAACACAGGCCAGAATCCTGTCACCGCCATACCGCATCACCCCTTTTCCGGCAGCAGGAATTCCGCTGTGATCTGCTTCAGCACCGTGTAAATTTCCTTGTCCAGCTCCGGTGAACTGGCTTTATCCGCAAGCTCGCCCAGCTTTTCAAGGCAAGCAAAAAGAGCGTCAGGCGGAACCGCTCTCGGCTCGTACCCCAACGCTCTTTGCTTCACATATTCGGTTGTACTCAGTCCGCATTTTCGGGCCTTTGCTTGAATTTTCTCTTTCTCTATTGCCGTCACACGGACGGCAATACGAACATCTTTCCCCATACACATCTCTCCTTTCGGGGGATTGGGGGCTTCGCCCCCAAAGAGTCAGCCGATTTCGGCTGTGATTGGGACTTTTGTGGCACACAAAGTCCCTACTTGCTATACCGTGAGACGCACCCCGCAGGGCATAAAGAAAAGCGGGTGTCAGATACCGGGATTTCAGCATTCTTTGCGCTGCACGATGCCGCAAACCGCTTTCTTGCCTCTTGGCGTATTGCGCCAAAGTGGCTCCGATTCGGCTGCGAATATTGCAATTTGAGCCACATCTCGGCATTTTGGCTCAGCCGAACATTTCAAGGTCATCCAGCACACTCTTTTCGTTTTCGGCTTGCTGGTCCTCGGTCAGCTCCGGTTGTACCTGCTCAAAAACAGGAGATGTCGCAGCAAACGACACCTCCTGCAATTCTTCTCGTATGACCTGCCGAATATCCTCCAGCAAAACCCCATTTGTGGATGTCTGTCGCTGCATTTCATTTAGGACCGCCGTTACCATAAAAGCGTTGCGGGATTTATCCAGCGACTGTAAATACTGTGCGGCTTTCGCCTCTTTTGGCTTGTCCAAATCAAACCGCACATTGATCCGATACTTGCTCATCCCTTCGCCTCAGCTTTCATCTGTGCCTCTGCCAGATATTCATATCCCTTTGCGGCGGCGCAGATGTCCTCAACGAATTTCACCCGGTCGGCGCTGAACTTATAAAAATTCTTTACAAGGCAGCCGCCTCCGCCGGTCACATACAAGGTCATCGTGTTTTCGTCATAGCCGTGCTCACGAAGCCTGCGGAAGATGTCCCGTACATACTCGGCGGCGACGCTCTTGATGATTTTCAGATCGGCAGGCGCAATATTTGCCGTGCCGGTGATCAGCACCTCGTCGATGATGGCATCGTTGATTTCCCGTTGCGTTTTCTGCATAAACGCCTCCCGGACGGCAAGGGTACATTGGTAAGTCCCGAATTTCTCGGTGAACATTTTGCCCTGCTGGGGCTTGCCGTTGATCATATACAGCGTGTTCATTGTGCCGTTGCCGATGTCGGCGATCAGGTTCACGCCTTTAAGAGTCGTTGCGAAGCTCGCAATGGCGGCGTAGCCCTGCGGATAGATGCGCACATCGTCGATATAGATGTGGTAATTCACCTTTTTATAAGTGAATTCCACTTTCGCATTTTTTGAGAGATACGCCTTAAATTCTGCTTTTTGTCCGCTTGTCCAAGTCAGTGGAAGTCCTGCCGCAATAACAACGTGTGCTTCGGTGAGGTTTTCCGCTTTCAGTTCCTTTGCAATAGCCGCAAGGGTGAGAACATAATAGTCCTCGTCTTTTACCTTGTCGGGAGCAAATTCTTTGTGTCCCTCACCGATAAGATAATACTGACCGTTATATGTCAGCATATCCGCCGTGAACAGCGGTTCGCTGCCGTAGGTGGATATGCCGGTTTTGAAGCAGTGGTTGGCTGTCTTCATATTGCCGTAGCCGTGATCAATACCGATAATTTTTGT
>ENA-ORNQ01002176-ORNQ01002176.1-human-gut-metagenome-genome-assembly--contig:-NODE-2176-length-13637-cov-2.971433_pt1 | contig 13637 bp, 8 predicted proteins | sample MGYA00242116_ERZ509024 | MGnify/ENA primary metagenome ERZ509024 (study PRJEB26280, sample SAMEA2338697) | human gut metagenome | biome: human gut; feature: human-associated habitat; material: faeces...
TCTGAAGTTTGGCTTCTGTGTCTGCAAGTCCCGGGATCTCATCTGTAAATAAAACAGGTCCCTGATAGCCGTCTACCAGCGGCAGAAGCTCTCTGTCTGCGATCAAAAGCTTAGCAGCAGAATCCTCCAGCATGTACATCAGGCGGTCTTTCGGGTAAGTAGGGTCAAGAGGCTGGTATGCCGCACCGGCTTTGATCACGCCCATTGGTGCGATGGCCATGTATTCGCAGCGGGGGATCAGAATGGAGACTACATCCTCCCTGCCGATTCCCTGGGATGCAATATATTTTCCAAGTCTGTTGCTGAGCTCGTCCAGTTCTTTGTATGTATATTTCCGGTCTTTAAATACCACTGCGGTGTGGTCTGGAATGGTCTCTGCCAATTCAGCGAACATGTCAGAAATGGTTTTGCTTCTGTCAAATTCGTTTTCTGTATGATTGAATTCTGCGATCTTGTTTACCCCACTCTGAGAGATCACAGAGATTTCAGAAACATATTTTGTTTTCAGCATGGAGCTCATGGCAGCTTCATAGGAATCCAGGATTCCGTCAATAAAGGCCTGGCTGTACATGTCGCTGCGGTATTCTGCTGTAAGCACATAAGTGTGGTTGTACTCTCTTACCTGGATCAGCAGAGGCATTTTGGCCATATCCAGGGAAAGGTCGTGGCCTCTGGCAATGGTGTCTCCAATTGGATAATCGTCGCTTAACTCTGCCTGGTATGCAAAGGTAAGATCCGAATTCAGCCCGTATTTTGCACAAATATCGGAAAATGGGAAAATATCGTTTGCCATGGAGGACAGCATCTGCTCGGAAAGCTCTGCCATATACGCCTGTACGGTGGTCTTCGGGTCGAATTTGCAATAAACAGGAAGGGTTTTTACCAGCATGCAGACTGTGTTTTCAAGCCTGGAATCGTTTCGTCCATTATAAATAGTAGAAAACAGACTGTCCTCTGCATTGGAGTATTTTGCCATAAGGATGCCGAACAGACCTGTAAATAAAATATTCGGGGTAACACCCAGCTTCTCGCAATAGGAAAGAATGGCCTCTTCTTTCAGGCCCATGGTCTTCTCCAGATAACCTTTTTCAGGAGCTTTTCCATTCAGGTCTGGCATAGGGAGGGATTCCGTTTCAATTCCTTCAAAAATACTGTCATAATATTTCTCAGCTTTTTTGTATTTGCCCTCTTTCATCTGCTGTTCTTCGTCAAGGGCCGCATCAAATCCGGTATAGGACTCTTTTTCCAGTTTTTCACCCATATAGGCCTTATTGATATCCTCGAAAATGATATCATAGGAGTTGCCGTCAGCAATAATATGGTGAAAATCTGTAAAGAGGTATTTCTTATCTTCTGTCACATAAATTGCCACACGAAGGAGACGTCCTTTTTCCAGCTTGAACGGACGTACAAGGCTTTCTTTCTGGCTGGCAAATTTCTCATTTGTGGTCTCGATTACTTCCGGCGCAAATGTCTCATTTCCAGGGCGCTGTACCATCTCCCCATTATCGTCAAGATATACCTGTGTGAGCAGGTAGGAATGGGCACTTACCATTCTGGCAATTGCATCGGATAATTTCCGGGTATCCACTGCAGGATCCAGTTCAAAAAGGAAGGGGATATTGTATACGGTACTCTCAGGATTTTTGCTGCATTCTGCAAAAATACCCTTCTGGGAACCGGTAAGAGGATAAACCTCTCTCTTTTCGTAGGTTCTGAGTTTCGGCGCCAGCATGACATATTTTTCCAGCTTCTCCACGGTATTGTTCTCGTGGATATCGCTTGTTTTTACGGTAACACCAAATTCCTCTGAGATCAGGACACAGAGCTTCATTGCACTAATGGAGGAAAGGCCGGCCTTATAAAAACTGGTGTCGATTCCGAAGAAGTCGTTTTCTACTACTTTTGCCACAATGTCAAAAATCTTCTTCTGCATTGGATTTTCCGGCTCTTTCAGGTTTCTGGGCTGCGCCACCGGCTTGGGCAATGCTTTTTTGTCAATTTTGCCATTCTGTGTTAAAGGCATTTTTTCCAGCTGGATGAAAACATCCGGAACCATGTAATGAGCCAGGGATTCTGACGCATAAGCGGTAAGCGCTTCAACATTGATCTGGCGGTCTGCCATAAAGTAGCAGCAAAGATATTTATTATCCACCGGTACTGTAATACTGGTGATAATTCCTTCGAAGCTGTTAACAACCTCCTCGATCTCACCAAGCTCGATTCTGAGACCGCGAAGCTTGATCTGATTGTCAATTCTTCCGAAAAATTCGATCTCGCCATCTGGAGTGATCTTTGCAAGATCGCCTGTTTTATAGGCTCTTTCTCCGTTGAGAGTGATGAAAACTTCTGCTGTTTTCTCCGGCAGATTGATGTAGCCACGACCTACTCCAAGACCTGCTATTACAAGCTCTCCGGACTCTCCGTCCGGAAGAATCCTGTTCTCTTTATCAACCACGTACACCTGAACATTGCCGTTTGGCTCTCCGATGGTAATATTTTTGCTGTCGGTGATCACCTTCATGGTACAGCTGATGGTGGTCTCGGTTGGTCCATAGCCGTTCATAATATAAGCATCCGGGTTTACTGCGTGAATCTTGTCAAAAAGTGCAGGCGGGAATGCTTCTGCTCCTACGTCAAATACCTTGATCTGGGCAGCTGCTTCCTGAAGCTGGGGCAGATCGATCATATTGGAAAGATAGGTAGGAGTTGTGGTCATAATATCCACTTTATTTTTTACAATTAAATCTCCAAGCATAATGGGATTCAGGATCTCTTCATCGCTTGCGATCACTGCAGTCATTCCATTGGTGAGAGGGAGAAATTCCTCCAGTACCGAAACATCAAATGTCATGGCTGCCATGGAAAGGGAAACGCTTCCCCTGCTTACATAGCCATAGGTTTCCGCATTCTTTGGATTAGGATTTACAAAATTGGCAAGGTTGATATGCTCGATCATAACACCTTTTGGTTTTCCCGTGGAACCGGAGGTGTAAATACAGTAGCAAAGATCATGTTCCTTAATCTGGGTATCCGGGTTCCCGGCATTTGGGTTTTCCAGCAGTTCTTCAAGCAGAAGCACCGTACAGGAAAGCCTGGAAAACAGCTCCTGGCGCTCCTTCTGGATCTCCTTTGTGGTGATAATAAAGGGAACTCCTGCATCTTCAAAAATGAACTGTACACGGTCATCGGGATAATCCGGGGCTGCGACAGCAAATGCACCACCAGCCTTCAAAATACCCTGACGGACTGCGTAAAAGTCACAACAGCGCTCCAGTACCACACCTACGATTTTTTCACAGCCAACGCCTTTTTCAATAAGAGAATTCGCAATTCTGTTTGCTCTTTCATTCAGCTGTGCGTAGGTAAAGCTTTCCTTGCTGGAAGCTACAGCACATTTGTCAGGATGAAGCCGCACCTGCTCTTCAAACAGCTTTGTCACAGGCTGAAATTCAAAAACAAAATTGCTCTTTTCGTTAATGTCAGACATTTCCTGCACCTCCTAAAATGATATTATTGTATTATTCATATCAATTGCGCGGATATAATCCATTGATTTTGAAATCTTTTTCACCAGCTCAATTCCATGGATATCAAACTCCTCATGGTCATAGCTGTATTCCAGCGGATTAAAATTCACTCCGTTGTCTCTTATCCTTAACTGGCAAATGTCATCCTCCAGGCAAAGATTGATGTCGATCCAGTTGGAAGTTTTTCCACCAAATTTAATGATATTCACAGTCATTTCTTCTGCACACACGGCAGCAAGATTGGATCTGTTTCCGGATACACCGTTTTCCTTGCAGAACTCCAGGATTTTTCTGTTAACTGCGCCAGCTTCTTCCATGGTGCTCTTAATGGAAAAATCAAAATTGATTCCGGGATTTTGGTCCGGAACAATATAAAAAGTAGAATTTTTGTGTTTGATCTTTCGGAAAATCCAGGCTGCGATCAGGGTTATGATCTCTGTGGCAACGAATGCAGCACCAATTCCATTTGTACCGATTCCATCAATCTGTTTCCAGATAGAAATTCCTATAAATGTTGCAGGAAGAACTGCCACTGCATTTTCAAGGAAGGTAACAAAGCTTGCAATTGCAGTCTCTTCAATAGATTCATAATAGCTTACGGTAAATTTATTCCAGAGATAAGGCACTACACACAGAGCAAAAATACGCAGTGCATGAACCATCTCCCGTCCCAGCTCTCCGCCGCCTCCGAACATAATGGTGATCTGTTCTGTAAACAGCATGATCAGAACGAATATGACGGCCAGCACGATGTAGCTGTATTTCAGCATTTTTTTGCACAGGACACGGATTCCCACATAGTCTTTTTCTCCAAAAAGAATTCCTGCAACATTAGGAATTACACCTATGATTCCGCCTGTAAGCATTTCCACGATTAGCAAAACATTGTCGCAGACCGTAAATACTGCCATTCCATCTTCCCCGATCTGATTCATGATGATGGTATTCAGGCCAAGGGCTTTTACAAAATTGGTTGCCATGAAAACGAGCATGGGCACACCTGTAACCACCGCTTCCTTCACGATTCCGAAATCCTTTGCATTCAGCCGCACGAAACTGATATTCCTCTTATCTGAGCGAATGTAGAAAAGAAAAACCACCATGGCAAAAAGGAAGCCAAGTACCGTTGATAAGGATGCACCTGTGACTCCAAGTGGTGTAAATCTAAGAAATATGTAATCCAGCACAAGATTTATCACGTTGGCTGCGATCAGATAAACAGAAGCAAGCTCCGGATGGTTTTCCACCCCAAGGTAGTTTACCATCATCAGACCGATTCCGATTACCGGTGCACCTAACATGCTGATGCGGATATAGTCTCTTGTATAAGTTGTCAAAACTCCGTCTCCGGATACCAGAAATCTGGCAATAGGTCCTGCAGCAGGAAATGCAATAAGAGAAAACAGCAGCCCCACCACGAGTGTGACAATAAAAGTGGCCGAAAACAATCTCGAAGCCCCTTCTTTGTCACGTTTACCAAGCATATTTCCTGCGGCTATGGAACCTCCCACACCCAGACAGTAACCGGTAAGCTGAACTATCGTTTCAACCGGAAGACTCATTGTGACTGCGGACATTGCTTCTACACCAATTAAATTACTTACAAAGATAGTGTCCACAATGTTTCCAAGCTGAAGTGCCAGCGACATCATAATACCTGGAACGATATACTTGTTTAATTTCGCATTCAGCAACCTGTTATTTCTGTTTTCCACCATTCCATCCCCTTTCGAAATTTTGGAGTATTTCTAAACAAAATCAGAATACTCCATATTTATATATAATTTAGCAAAAAATGAAATATTTTTCAATAAAGCAACGAAAATAACGTCAAATTAAACAAAAATAGCTTAAAAAAATACCGGTTTCCCGAAGATATCCCTTTAATGGAATTCTTTGGAAACCGGTAGTATCCTTCCTGATATGTAATTATTCAGCAGACTCCAGAACATGTTTAAAAAGGCTTTCTACAAAATGTACGTCACAATTTGCGGAGCCTGCAGATTGCAGGAAATAAATTTTCAGGCAAGCTCCAAAGCCCTGTGGCAGGCTGCTTTATGCCCCTTTTCCACCTCCTGAAGCACAGGAGCTTCCTGCCTGCAGCGGTCTGTTGCGTAGGGACAGCGAGTGTGGAATTTACATCCTGACGGTGGATTGTAGGCACTTGGCACGTCACCTTCCAGAATGATACGCTGACGTTTCTTCTTCACATCCGGAAGCGGGATTGCGGAAAGAAGGGCTTTTGTATAGGGGTGCATCGGATTGGAATAAAGCTGGGCTTTTTCTGCAACCTCAACCACACTTCCAAGATACATAACTGCGATTCTGTCACTGATATGGCGGACTACGCTCAGGTCATGGGAGATAAACAGGTAGGTCAGATTTTTCTTCTGCTGCATATTTCTCATAAGATTCAGCACCTGCGCATGGACAGATACGTCCAGTGCGGAAACCGCCTCGTCACAGACAACAAATTCCGGATTCAGGATCAGTGCCCTTGCAATTCCGATTCGCTGCCTTTGACCTCCTGAAAACTCATGAGGAAAACGGTTCAGATACTGTTTATCCAGTCCAACCTCCTGAAGGATCTCTTCCACCATTTCCCTGCGTTCTTCCTTAGTCCCCACTTTATACACCTCAAGAGGGGCACTGATCAGATCATAAACGGTCATTCTGGGATTCAGGGAACTGTATGGATCCTGGAAAATAATCTGCAGCTTCCGGCGCATTTCCCACATTTTTTTCTTATCATAGGTAAGGATATCTTCCCCATTGTACATAACCTGGCCCTCTGTTGCCGGGATCAGGCGGAGAATAGTTCTTCCCAGAGTGGATTTTCCGCAGCCGGACTCTCCGACCAGGCCCAGTGTCTCACCCTTTCTCACAGAAAGACTTACATGGTCTACTGCTTTTACTACAGATGGATTACGGTTCAGAAGCCCTTTTTTTGCCGTAAAATATTTGGATAAATCCTTTGTTTCCAATAAGATTCCTGTGTTCTCACTCATTATTTCTCACCCTCGTATCTGAAGCAGCTTACCAGAGAATTTCCAGCATGGTAAACGCCTGGTTTTTCTTTCATGCAGCGGTCTTTTCCGTAAGGACATCGGGGAGCAAATCTGCAACCTGCAGGCATGGCGTCCGGTGCCGGAACGGTGCCCTCAATGGTATTCAGCAGCTCTACATCCTCATCAAGGCGGGGAATAGAGTTCAAAAGTCCCTGTGTGTAAGGATGCTTCGGTCTTTCAAAAATATCCTCAATGCTGCCGTATTCTACTGCTTTTCCTGCATAAAGAACAAGCACATCGTCTGCGGTCTCTGCTACTACCCCCATATCATGGGTAATCAGCATAATGGCTGTTCCCATTTTTTCCCTGAGCTCACACATCAGCTCCAGGATCTGTGCCTGGATGGTTACGTCCAGGGCTGTGGTAGGCTCATCTGCAATAAGAAGTCTTGGCTCGCAGGATACTGCCATGGCGATCATCACTCGCTGGCGCATACCGCCAGAAAGCTGATGCGGATATTCCTTCATCCGCTTCTCCGGAGCAGCGATCCCAACTCTTTTCAGAACGTCCACAGCTCTTGTCCAGGCTTCTTTTTTACCGCAGTTCTGGTGGAGCATAATTGGTTCCATCAGCTGGGTTCCAATAGTCAGAGTCGGATTCAGGGCAGTCATTGGATCCTGAAAAATCATGGCAATATCATTTCCGCGGATCCTGCACATCTCTTTCTCCGGAAGCCCTATCAGTTCTTTTCCATCCAGTTTGATGCTGCCGCCGGAAATCCGGGCGTTGCTTCCAAGAAGCTGAAGGATAGACATGGATGTGACACTTTTTCCGCATCCGGACTCGCCTACAATTCCGAGGATCCTGCCTTTTTCTACAGAAAAGCTTACACCGTCAACGGCTGTGTTAATGCCTTTTTTTGTCTGAAACTGTACCTGTAAATTCTCTACTGAAAGTAAAGATGCCATAGCTGTACTCCTTTTTCTCTTAATTAACTCACTGTAATTCTTTCACAGCTCCTGAAATCCGCCAGACATGAGAGTCTTTTCTCTCATATTTGGCGGGTTCCAGGATCAAAAGCTTTATCCGCTTTTGTCCTGTTTCCCATTTTTATTACTCTTTATCCCACTCCCAGGAAGACCAGTTCAGACAATTAAAGTCTGCAACGTTCAGGTTCTTCATGCTCTTGTTGTAAGCGGTAAGAAGGTTCTTTGTATATAAGTAGCCCATAGCTGCTTTTTCTACAACCTTTTCCTGATACTCATCGAAGTATGGTTTTCTTGCTTCAAAAGTAAGCTCTGCGTTTCCTTTGTCGATCAGGTCAGAAAGCTCTGTATCCTGAAGCTGGCAGAAGTTGCAGGAGCTTTCCGGATAGATCATTTCACGGCTCTCACTTGGGTCAAGAGTTCCGCCGGAACCAATGATTCCAAGATCATGCTCGCCGTCAAGCATACGGCTCATCAGAGTTGCAAAGTCCATCTGCTCAATTTCTACATTTACACCGACATTTGCAAAATCCTGTACGATCAGGGCTGCACATCTCTCGGTAATGCTGCTTCCAGAGGAGATGAAAAATTTCAGTGTCTGTCCAGCCGGGAAGCCTGCTTCTGCAAGCATCTCTTTTGCCTTTTCAGGATCGTACTGAACCTGAACTTTGTCATTGTAGTATGGGCTTACCGGTGCGATCGGGGTCATGATCGGAGTTCCCTCTCCCATAAGAAGACCATTTACCAGTACGTCACGGTTGATTGCCATATTCAGTGCCTGGCGAACTTCCTGAGTAAGATATTCCTTCTGAGTATTGAAGATCAGAGTGGTATAGGAAGTGGTAGGAACAGACTCTGTTACCAGGTTATCCTGGGACTTGGCTGTTTCCCAGTCATCAGTCAGTACGGAACCGAATCCGATCAAATCAAGCTCGCCGTTCATAAGACCGGAAAGAACGTTTGCGGACGGTACTACACGGATGATCAGACGGTCAATATTTGGAGTTCCAAGATAGTAGTTTTCGTTCTTTGTGAACTCCATACGCTCACCATTGATCTCACTGTCATAGATGAATGGGCCGGAACCTACCGGATTTGCCCAAAGGTCAGGAGCGTTGATCTCTTCTGCTGTTTTTCCTTCAAATACATGTTTCGGGATGATGAAAACAGTGTCGATATCCTGCAGGAATGTGTCAGGATACATAGCCTCTTTTAATTTGAAGGTTACTTCATAGTCGCTGTCTGCAGTTACTTCGATGGAATCCTCAGAAAGCTCTGCTCCGGAATCATCCACACCTGCAATGTACTCCAGGTGATAACGGCTCTTTGCCTCTACAGACGGATCAGAATACATCTGGTAGCTGAATACAACGTCCTCTGCTGTAACTGGCTCACCATCAGACCATACTGCGTCTTCATGAAGCTTAAAGGTAACTGCGTCACTGGCATCGTTTACAGTCCAGGACTCAGCAAGGCGTCCCTCAATGGAACCGTCTGCGTTTGTCTGTGTCAGGCGGTCATAAATCTGGTCACAGATAAAACGGGTGTAGTTGCTTGTGGTGTTCAGCGGCATCATGGTATCCCATGCCTGGTCCATAGCAGCTGTTACTACTTTTTCCCCTGCCTCAGCAGCAGCCGGAACAGCATAACCTGCTACCATGCTTCCTGCAAGCAGGAGCGCTGCAGCCTTTTTCATGTTGAATTTCATAGGTCTCCTCCTTTTTTCTTTTGTCAGGGATGTTTTTTCTCTGACAGGTTTTGTGAAGCAAATCAGTCCAGGAAACTCCCGGAACCAATCTTATGTCAACGGACTGTCCGGCCTTGAATCAAGGCCCTCCTAATCCTGAGACATTACAGTTTGATTTTCGGATCCAGCGCATCGCGGATACCGTCGCCCAGAAAATTAATACTTAACACCGTGATCAGAAGTGCAAGTCCCGGCGGAAGCCAGATCCACAGCTTCTGGGAAAGCACAGTAATGGACTGCGCATCGTAGAGCATATTTCCCCAGCTTGCTCCCGGCGGCTGTACACCCATGCCAAGGAAGCTTAACGATGATTCAGAAAGGATGGCACTCGCCATCTGGAATGTGATTGCGATCAGGATCGGGGCAAAAGAGTTTGGAAGAACATACTTTGTCACGATCTTGAAATTGGAGGTACCAATTGCCCTTGCAGATTCTACATATTCTTTCTCGGATACGGAAAGTACATTTGCATAGATCAGTCTGGCAAACTGTGTCCAGCCGAGCACACCGATGACACAGGTTACAGACCAGACAGACGGTCCCAGAACAGCAACCAGCACCAGGATCAGCACAATTGATGGAAAAGACATAAAAATATCTGCAATTCGCATAATAACTGCTTCTGCCTTTCCTCTGGCATAACCAGCAACCAGGCCAAGAGGAACTCCAATTGCGCAGCTGATCAGTGTGGAAACAAAACCAACCAGCAGAGAGGTTCTTCCGCCATACATCAGACGGGCAAAAACATCACGCCCGATAGCATCAGTTCCAAGGATGTGCGCTCCTCCCGGAGCTGCAGAAAAGGCAGTGTAATCTGAAGTATAAGGATCCAGTTTCAGGATCATGGGAAGAAAAACCACCATCAGGATTTCCACGATCAGGACCACCAGACCTACCATAGCCATTTTGTGTTCTTTCAGTTTATCAAGTACCTCGGAAAGATAGCTTACATTTTCGTTTTTCTGTTTTTTCATTTCTGTCTTCTATCCTCCCTTATTTATAGCTGATTCTCGGATCCAGAATTCCGTATGCAACATCAGTGAGAATATTCGCAATAAGAACCGCTGCCGCTATCATAACCGTGATTCCCATAATAACCGGGTAGTCTCGTCCGTTGATTGCTGTTACCATAAGAGAACCAATTCCCGGCCATCCGAAAACCTGCTCGGTTACAACTGCACCGCCTACAATAGAAGGAATGGACATTCCCACAACTGTAACGACCGGTGTAAGGGCATTTTTCAAGGCGTGCTTCATGATCACTTTCCATTTGGTAAGACCTTTGGACTTGGCGGTACGAATGTAGTCGTCCTGCATAACTTCCAGCATACTGCTTCGCATGTGCCTTACCCATCCTCCAATCTGCTGAAAGGAAAGGACCAGACAAGGCAGGATCATGTGCTTCATCAGATCTCCGAATGTATGAGCTCCGCTTGAGCTGTACATTCCTCCTGATGGAAGAATGTTAAACACAATGGCGAACAGATAAATAAATACCAGTCCTACAAAGAAGTTCGGAGTCGCCATCATCAGCATAGACAGACCGCCGGAAAAGTAATCTCTTCCTGAATTCGGCCTGGAGGCAGCAAAGATTCCAAGAGGAATGGATACGATCAATGACAGTACAATGGAGCTTGCTGCCAGAATCGCAGTAGCCGGAAGACGCTCCAGTATCATCGCTGCCACCGGTCTCTGGGTGCTGTAGGAAAATCCCAGATTTCCCGTAAGCAATTGTTTCAGCCAGGTAAAATACTGAATGATCACCGGCTGATCCAGTCCAAGTGCCACTCTCTTACGTTCCAGCTCTGCCGGAGTAATTCCCGGATCTGCCAGAAGTGCATCCAGCGGTGAACCAGGCGCCATATTCAGAATAAAATAGGCCAATATGGTAATTCCGAAAAAAGTGGGAATGGCAATCAGTATTCTTTTTAATATGTATTTCCACTTCATAGTGTTTTCCCTTCATCTCCTTTTCCTAGAACCTGTTTGAAAAAGTATTTCCGCAAGCTCCCGCAAATTGTGGCGCACATCTTGCAGAAAGCCTTTTTCAACCACGCTCTACCATAATCCGGATAATCTCTTTATCCGTTTCGCACATACCTTCCTTCGCCAGCTGTCCCACGTTCCGGATGGTATTTTCCACACCGTGGGTAACGATTCCATCACCGCCATAGAACTGCTGTCCCTGTATGTACATTTCATAGCCCATGATTCCGGCATCGACTGCTGCTGAAATCTTGGCTGCGCAGGAGGCTTTCGCTCCGTCACAGATGATTCCGGAAACAATTGCCAGGGAATTCACGATTGTATGTGCAATTACTTCATAATCGCCGCCGTAGAGATAAGCAATTCCTGCACCGCTTCCGCAGCCTGCACTTACTGCACCGCAATAGGCAGAAAGAGTTCCGATTCCCGTCTTCAGATGAATGGTTACAAGATTGGAAAGCACCAGGGCGCGAAGCAATTTGTCATGGGAAACCTGCAACTCTCTGGCAAATTCAATGACCGGAATGCTGGCAGTCATGCCCTGATTGCCGCTTCCGGAGTTGATCACCACAGGAAGCTCGCAGCCATTCATTCGGGCATCGGAACCGGCTGCTGCCTTGGCTCTGGCACGGATCTTAATATTGTCGCCGTAGGTGTGAAGAAGGACTTTTCCGATATTCGCTCCATAGTTTCCACGAAGTCCCTCCTCAGAAATGGCTGTATTGTAACGGATCTGACGCTCCAGAACCTCCTTTACATCTTCTGTGTCAACAGTATTGGCAAAGTCGATAATGTCTTCTATGTTTAATATGGAATGGTCGGTCTTTTTCTCTTCCTTACCTGAACAGACATCTTTCCGGAAAACAGGCTGGCCGTTTTTCTCAATAAGGATGATGTTAGTGTGCGTATCTACAATGCGGACACGGGCCGTTTCAGTACCTTTGGTTACGGTCAGATCGATTTCAAATACATGCCCGGTGGATGCCGGAGTGATCCTGGGTTTCACCTGATCCATGTAGGACTTGATTTCTTCCTTCTGACCGGATGTTACTCTTGCAATTACTTCAAGGAGCGCTTCCGCATCGCCTGCGATTACACCCGCGCACAGAGCAGCTGCAATTCCCCTCATGCCGCCAGTATTGGGAACGATGACGCTTTTTACATTTTTGATAATATTTCCACTTACTTTAATATCCAGCTGTTCCGGCAGATTACCTAAAGTTTTTCTCGCCACTGCGCCTGCATAGGCAATGGCAATGGGTTCGGCACATCCCATTGCAGGAACCAGTTCTTCCTCTAGGATTTTTACGTAAGCCTGGTATTTTTCATCACTTTTGTGCAATGTTTTCTCCTCGCTTTCGCACAACATTATAAATACTTTAGCACACTATCTTCTTAAAATCAATTAATTCCAGAAATTTTATATTTAGAAAAATCCCGAACTATATTTGTGAATTTTGTTTTTGTTAATCACTTCGCGAATATAATCCGGGTGCAGATTTTTTATTTGGAATCAGATCACAGGATTCTTTTTAGAAATAGTCATATCCGCCATGAATGTCTACAACGCTTCCATTCATGTATCCATTTTTCAGAACTTCGTATGCCATATCTGCCACTTCTGAGATCTCACCAAAGCGGTGAAGTGCAATCTTACGGTTAATGCGTTCATAGCTTTCCGGAGTGCGGTTCTTATGCCAGCTGGTTTCAATAAATCCCGGGGCAATGGCATTGACCCGGATCTGCTTTGGTTCCAGTTCTTTTACCAGAGATTTGGTAAGGAAATGAATGGCGGATTTGGTGACACCATACACCAGGGATGAGGAATAAGCCTGCTGTCCTGCGTAGGAGCCTGTAAAAAGAATGCTGCCGCCTTCGCTCATAATGGGGCGAAGTTCTTTCACCAGAAATACCGGAACAGACAGGTTGGTATTCACAATTTTGGTCCATTCGTTGAAGGTGTAGTCTTCATATTTCGCATAGGTGCTGATTCCTACGTTGTTTATCAGCCAGTCTACATGGCTCGCTTCTTCTTTGACCCGGGATACAAATTTCATCATTTCATCATAGGATGACATATCAGCCTGGAGCAACCGGATTTTTTTCTGATTTTCCTCTGTTTGTGCATGAAGAAATTCCTCCGCCTGCTCCGTGTTATGTCCATAGCTCACATATAAAATATCGTCCGACGCAGAATTTTCCAGAATTTTCTCCGCAATCCCTCTTCCGATTCCAGATGTACCGCCGGTGATTATGGTTACTTTGCTCATGGGGTGTCCTCTTTTCTGTATATTTTATTACTATTTAGTGTGTTGAAAGTTGTTAAAGGCGGACGCATTCGGACAATGGTGATTGCTCACTCGCCGGCGCAACGCTCCAG
>ENA-ORNQ01002187-ORNQ01002187.1-human-gut-metagenome-genome-assembly--contig:-NODE-2187-length-13585-cov-4.049815_pt1 | contig 13585 bp, 20 predicted proteins | sample MGYA00242116_ERZ509024 | MGnify/ENA primary metagenome ERZ509024 (study PRJEB26280, sample SAMEA2338697) | human gut metagenome | biome: human gut; feature: human-associated habitat; material: faeces...
CTGCCGGTATCAGCAGGACTACCGCCCCACGCTGGGCCGGGACGGTAAAAAGGAATCCGGTACGCTGGAGGTCATCAAATTCTATTATGATGGTGCCATCCGCTTTGAGCAGCACTGCTACGGCGAGGCGGCGACCTTTGTGTTCGGCGTGTGGGCTTCCGGTATGGATGCCGACGGCACCCTGCACTGGGCCCTGCCGGATAAGCGCAAGAGCTATTATGATGAGGAATACCTGCCCAAAAAGCTGGACCGGGTGGACGAAGCGGGCAATCTGTACTTCGATGGCGGCACCTTCCCCTGGAAGCTGGCCGATGATTTTGCCGAGGATCGGCGCTGGGGCTACCCCAAATGGAAGGTGGTTCTGGGAAAGCTGGCCGGAAAAGGGCGCTGAATCTGCCCGGATTGTTACGGATTGATGAATTTCCAGTATTCCTATTGACATGCTAGGGAATGATATGGTATAACATTCCCGTTAAAAGGTATCATAGGCCCGGACGTTCGGTCCGGAAATGCAAAAACGATTTGTCGTTTGCCAGAAAGGATCAATCCCATGGAAACTATGGAGAAAGTGTTTTATCTCGACAATGCCGCCACGACTGCCTGTGCCCCGGAGGTGCTGGCAGTGATGACCCAGCAACCCTTGCACTCGGGGCCGTAGGGAGTACCGTTCTCACGAACACCATCGCCGTCGTGGATGGGGATAGGCAGGACCGGAGGACGGACGCCGCCCCAAATCTTCGCCTGTGCGTCCTTGGCAGCAGCCTCGATGCTGGCGTCGATGTTCGCCTTCACCGCCGTGTCAGTCTTCGGGATGAGCAGCGTGACGGAATACTTCGGGGTCGCGGTGGGGTCGTTGTTGTTCACACGAGGGGCCACGAGGTTCACGTAGGACAGCCGGACTTCGCCGGTCAGGACCTTGGTCGGAATGTTGTTGTACATACTGTTTTCTCCTTTCGCTCTGCGACGATTTTCTTCTTCAACGGTTTTCTTCGCCCAAATAACGCCGGGGTCGTTCTCTGTGAGAACCCTCCCGCTGGCGCACTTCACACACTTGATGCGCCAGTGACCTTGATGTCGTTCAAAATGTCCGTACCCCGGCTCCACCCAGCTTCCACAGCAATAGCAGTAGCCGGGGTACTTATTACGAGCCACTCTCGGCGACGCCGGCGAAGTCGGACGCCGCGCTGCTGAATGGCTGTCTGGAATCACTCTCAGGGGCGATGGTAGGCTTGCCCTGCGGCTTGGTTACGAACTCTCCGACCAGCTCCTTGAACTTCACAGTGCCGAGCATTTTTTCAAGCTGGGCAAGGGTCTTCGGTACGCTGTCGTAAATCAACGCGCGGTCTACTCCACTCTCTTGGAGCTTATCGAGAGCTGCGTCTTGGTCAGTCCAGCAACGGCTGCTGCGGCCCTCCACGACCTTGTAGCCGGGGATGCTTTCACCGTTGAGCATGACTTCGAGCGCTCTCTTTTTCACGGCCTCATACCACGTCACAAGGTCTTCACCTTGCGAGAGGACGATGCCCACTTCCTCCGGGGACAGGATGGCTACGTTATGGCCCGCAACGCAATCTTTGAAGTCGTCGAAGGCGCTGATGTGCTGATTCGCCTGAGCCTTGCACATACCGTTGGCTCGGCAAAAACGGCACCACTCGCCGGCATGATATTCTCCGAAGCCCATGAATGCCATCTGCGCCTTCGGCTTGATGCTCTCACCCCACGCCAGCAACTCGTCTACGCTGCAAGTCCACCCGCCGTAGGCATTGATGCGGGGCTGGTCGATGTAGACCGTGACGTTCTTCAGAGCATCACCGAACAGCGGCTGGTAGAGCTTCAGCGCGCCAAGGGCGTACAGCATGAGCTGGGGGTTCTCCTCGGGGCTGACAGGGACGCCCTTCCCGTGCTTGTAGTCCGTGATGATGAGGGTATCGCCACCGAACATCACACAGTCACAGCGACCAAACGCCTCCGGGACGTAATCGGAGATGTCCACCTTGACCTCAAAGGCGATGTACGGTTCATTGGCGAACTCCATCGCCCGCTCTGTCAGGTGTTCAACGTATGTCTCAGCCGTGTGGAGCATCTCATCATCCCATACCTCATCGGTCTTCAGCTTCTTGATGACACGGTTGTACTCAGCAGCCTTCGCCTTCTTGAACTTCTTCTTGGCGGCGATCTCGCAGACGCTGTGAGCTACCGTCCCTTCGTGGGCGTACTCACTGGGCTTCTCAGGGAGCGTCGCTTCAAGTCGCGGTGCAAGTGGGCAGTTCAGCCAGCGATGGGCGCTGGACGGGGAAAGCAAGGCATGGTCACTCATATCTTCGCCCCCAGCTCTCTCAGGCCGGTAGCGAACGCGCCGAGCTGCTCAGGCTTCAGGTCCATGACGGCGTTTGCGCCGAAGGACATCAGCAGGTTCCGCAGCTCATTGACCTTGCCAGCATCCATGAGCGTCGCACCGGCGGCCATGATTTGGTCAATCGTGTACTGAGGCGGCTGCGCCAGCGGGACGTTGGGCGCGGGGTAGTTCGGGGTGGTCTGAGCAACAGGACCGGGGCTGGGCAGCGGATTAGGCTGGGCGGGGGTGGCGGGCGCAGGAGCCGGCATCGGAGCAGGCGCAGGGGTAGGAGCCGGAGCAGCAGTCTGGGGATTCGTCACAGGCTGCGGTGCTGCCACAGCGCCCTGCTGGGGCGTGAGCTTTGCACCGCCTATCGCAGCCGCAAGGTTGTTGAGCGCCCCTACAAGCTCCGGGGCCTCAATAGTGATTCGCATTTCGAGCATTGTTTTGTCCTCCTTAAAAAGTTGTTCAATATTCGCTTCTGAATACATTCTCCCGATTCTCACCGGCCTCGAAGTACAGAAGCTCCGACAGCGGCTGGCAACCGCCGGCGTACCAATCAGATAGAGCTTGCCCTGCTACAGCGTAATCGTTCTCTGACACTGGCCTCGATTGACGCCAGTAGCCGTCAAACTGGTTCGGCGCAGACACGACAGCCAAAACTGTATCGCCGCCAAAATTTCCGGCGCTTACCCGATTCAGGATGACCTCGCATACAAGACGCTTGTCCTGCTCCTTGTCCTCATAGCACTCACCTGCAAGGGTCAGGACCATAGCCTCGACGTCCTCATCCGACCACGGAACCTCTGGTGTAGCACTCACCATCGGTGGGGCGCTCGGCTTTGGAGTGATTAACGCATACTGCGTTTTCTCCACAACAGGGTCTGGCAAGCTCGTGTTTTGCCCTCCATCGTTGCAGGACGTGAGAAAAAGGGATACCGCGATCACGGCTACTGCGAGGGCCGGTTTTGTAACTTTGGCTATTTCAATAGTCTGCTGGATTTGAGCAAAACGAAGGAGGACAACATCATGGAAATGCAGGAGGTCATCAGCAGAGCCGAGCGGAATATTCGTCAGGCGCTGCGGGATTATGGCGCTCATACCAGCCAGACAGATGTGTTGGACGACGTGACGGACGAGTTCATATATCGCCTCGCAGCCGACAGCAGCTACGCAAAGCAAGGCTTGCGGAAATTGTTCAGCAAGTCTCCGGTCTGGAATGAGGAGCTGGATGCGCTGGTCATCAACGGGACGCGGACGCATGACCCGGACTACGACCGGATTCACCGGTTGGCGATGCAGATTTTGGAGAAGCCGTTCAAGTCGCTGGACTACGACTACAACGACATCCTGAAAGCGGTCTGCTTTTTCTCGAACCCGGACGCCAGCGAGCGCGACAGGGAGAGTTACATCGAGGCCATCAGGAAGTTGGCCCCGAAAGCCTACACGCCCACGAAGAAGCCGAGCCGCGTGTTCAAATCGCTGTGTGTGGCGCTGGGTGTTGCGGACGAAACCGCCGGCAGCGAGTTCCAGCGGCTGTACGCCCAGTTCGCTGATGAGCTGAGTGCCAAGCAGATTGGCTTTAAGCTGTTCGTCAGCATCAATCCGGCGCACTTCATCACGATGAGTAATCCGAAGCGTGACAGCCGAGGCGCGACCCTCACGAGCTGCCATTCGTTCAACAGCACAGAGTACGACTACAACAACGGCTGCACCGGCTATGCGCGGGACGAGACCAGTTTCATCGTGTTCACCGTGGCCGACCCAACGGACCCGGAGACGCTGAACAACCGGAAGACCACGCGGCAGGTGTTCGCCTACCGGCCCGGCAGCGGACTGCTGTTGCAGAGCAGGATGTACAACACCGCCGGTGGTGTCTACGGAGCCGCTGAGGATTCCAAGCTCTACCGCGATTTGGTGCAGCGCGAAATCTCGATGCTGGAAGATGTGACGAACCTGTGGAAGACCTACTCGTCCATCGGGGATAAGGCCGACCTCGTTGTCGCGGGAGACGGCTTTGGCGGGTATCAGGATTGGACGTATGAGAACTTCGACGGCCATATCAGCATCCGCGCTGATTGCGATGAGGAGACCGTGGACCCGTTGGACATCGGCACTCGCGGCCTGTGCATTGTCTGCGGATGTCCAATCAGCGATGGTCTTTACTGCGAAGACTGCAAGAATGGCGGGGATTGTTGCTGTGACGAGTGCGGCGGCTATTTCGATGAGGACGATATGCGGGACGTCCGAGATTCGCGGGGCAACTGGATCTCGGTCTGTGAGAATTGCCGCGATGAGTATTACACCTACTGCGATGAGTGTGAGGAATACTGGCCGAATGACTGCGTGAGCTATATCGACGGCGTGGACTACTGTGACAGCTGCCGCGATGAATACTGCGAACGGTGTGAGGAATGCGGCGAGTGGCACCGCCGGGATAATATGTATCGGGCGTACCGCAACGGCAACGAAGTGTGGGTATGCGAGGATTGCCGAGAGGACTATTGCTACTGCGAGAAGTGCGATGACCTGTATCACTGCGATGATATGAACACGGTCTACACGCCACAGGGCGAGCTGATGGTTTGCGATGACTGCGTGGAGGATTATGACCGTTGCCCGCATTGTGAAGAACTGATTGAGATGAACGACGACGGTACATGCCCGAATTGCGGAGCCGTCATTGAGGAACAGGAGGCTGAAGCTGTATGAAACCGTTGGAAGATTACCTGAGACCCACCCAGAAGGAGCTGTTCTCCAAGCTGTGCGCCATGTATCGTGACCGCGCGGTCATCTGTAAGAACAAGTACATCATCGTCCGTGGAGAAGCGCCGGTTATGCTGCTGGCCCACCTCGACACGGTTCACAAGGAGCCGGTGAAGCATATCTGCAAGAACGGGAATGGAAATATCCTGATGTCCCCGCAGGGAATCGGCGGCGATGACCGGTGCGGCGTCTACGCGCTGACCGCCGTTTATGAGCAGTCGCGGGTCAAGCCGTGGCTCCTGTTCACCTGCGATGAGGAGATTGGCTGCGTCGGGGCCGAAGCGTTCTGTTCCCGACACGAGGCCGGCAAGACCCCGAAGGGCCTCGACGAGCTGAAGCTGCTCATCGAGATCGACCGGAAGGGCCGGAACGACGCGGTGTACTACGACTGTGACAACCCGGAGTTCGAGGCGTACATCACCAGCAAGGGCTTTGAGACGCAGTGCGGTTCGCTCAGTGACATCTCCTACGTCGCTCCGGAGCTGGGCGTGGCAGCGGTCAACCTCTCGTCTGGCTACTACAACGCGCACACGCAGCACGAGTACATCAACCGCAAGCACCTGAACGCGACGGTGAAGAAGGTCCTCGAAATCGTGGCCGACGCTGCGCAGCCGGACTTCCCGAAGTATGAGTACATCGAGCGGAAGTTCTACCGCAGAGGCGGCGGTCTCGGTGGCTGGGGCGGCTACCGGTACTGGGACGATTGGGATTACCGGGGGCTTGGGAGCGCGAAAGCCCCCGCCGAAGAAGATGACTTCGACGAGGGCGAGGTAGACATGGACAGCATTCCCGAGGACATCCGCGATGAGTATTTTGCTCTGCTGGACTTCTACAGCCCGGAGGAGCTGGAAAGCATCAGAGCCGAGATGGGTGACGCCGGCATCTCCATGCTGTGCCAGTCCGAGTTCGGCGATGACTACTACGGTATGTTCGGCATTGACGATGACGAGAGAGGAGCGTGAGCGGTATGTATTGCAACCCAGATAAGTGCCCGCACTGCCAATACATCGGCGAGGGCGATAGCTGGTGCGACGAACTCCACGAGATCGTGCTTTCCGACTGGGAGCCGACTGAGCACTACATGGGGCAGGGTTGTCCCTATCTGGCTCGGCCCCGGCACAAGAAACGCCGTCGGAAGAAGAAAGGCCCGGACACCGGCACGATTGTGAAGTACGCCATCCTGACCCTGCTCGGCATCTGGCTGTACCGCCTCGGCGCTGACTATGCCTATGCCCAGCGCGGCTACTTCGCGGTGGGTGGCGAGGTCTTGGCTCTCCTGCTCCCCTACTTCTACTGGGCTGTGAGCCGCACGGTCAAGGACTTCGTTGCGGACGTGAAACGGAGGTGAGCGGTGGTGACTGTAGAGAAGATTATTGCAGAGCTGAAGGTCGGTGGGTATCTGGACGCCGCTGAGTACATCGAGCGGCAGTTCGCCACCATCAACCGCACCGCCGAGTTCGGCTACATGAAAGCGTTCATCATTGAGGGCGACTTCTCGGATGAACGCTACCGCGCCCAGCTCCGAGCGTTGTGGACAGCGTACTGCCTCCATCACAATCTCGATGTGGACACGGCGGGGTATGATGCAGACCTGAACGGTCTGTGGTGCAAGATTATCGAGGTCGGACAGGTGGACAACTGGTACAGCCTCGACCACTTCGCAAACTTTATGTGCTACCTCTTGGCGTGATGTTTCGACTATCAGTGATTTTTCTCGAAAAATATTCGGAAAAACCATTGACAAAACCACGCTATCGTGGTAGAATGTAGATAGTGAAAAACAAATCACATCAAAGACCACGGAGGTAAGAAAAATGAAAGCTACGCTGGGTATGAAAGTCTGCGCTCACAATGGTACTTGTTCTGTTGGCGGTATGTTCCGTCACGAGACCTTCCTGTACGGCGAAGTTGTCAAGGTCAACGCAAAGTCCATCCGCGTAGCCTTCACCACCGAGGTCCACACCTGCAACGGTAAGGAGACTGAGCGCAAGAGCATTGAGCGCACCGAGAGCTTCAAGTTCTGGAAAACGATTGACGGCAAAGAGGTATACACCGCGCAGCTTAACTGCTACCGCTATTTGGTCCGCATCTGAGCGAAGGAGGTCGCTGACAATGATGAAGCATGAGTTTGAGGCGCTGGCTGGCTATGAGGTTTCCTTCGAGGACTATAACAAAGTCATTGAGCCGATGTACATGGCAACCGGGCTGAGTAAAGAGGACTTCGTAAAGTGCCTTGACCGCAAGCGGTTTGCCCTTCCGACCAAAGCCGAGCTGCTCGCCGCGATGCGGAAGGAGGCCAAGCACCTCTATGGCATCTGCGGTCGGTGTTGTGACTTTGAGAGCGAACAGCGGCTGGAACGTCTGGCGCACACCTACCTGAAGCGGGTCTATGGCGTTGACTGGACGGTTGACAGCCAAGCCTATGCGTTCTTCCTGAAGGGCTATGAGTACCCGGACATCCAGCGGGGTTGCACCTATCCAAGAGAGCTTGTGCTGGGTCGGGGCAACCGTGAGTATGAGCGAATCGCTTTGGTGAAGAAAGTTGCCTGAGCGTTGTGAGAGCTGACCTATCGGCTGAACGGGGAGAAAGGAAAGAGCATGAACGTCACGAGAGAAGAAAAGATGGCCGAGGCCATTGAGCGCATGAAGGCTCTCCGGATCTTCAAGCCCACCATCAAGCAGTTCAAGGATGATGGCTATATCAGCATCAGCGAGCCGCCCTTCGGCGCGTTCTATTGGGCAGAGGGTGATGACCTGAAGCGCATCCGTGAGTTTGAGGAGCAGAACAACGCGCTGGTCTATCTGGTGGTCCGCAGCTATACGACTTTTGGCAAGATGGACTGCTACCTGTACGTCAGCGACTACACGGAGGAGTGGGCGCAGGATCGCGATGACATCAAGGAGATGCAGCCGCTCGCCTACGTGTACAACCACGATATGCCAGACTGCTCCGAGTTCGGTTGCATCGGCATTGCGGGTACGCCGGCGGCGGGTCTGCGCCGGACATGGTGAGAGGAGGTGAACAGCATGAGCGGAGAGATGATGACCTTCCCGAGTAGGTGGGAACAGTTCTTGCATGACTATGAGTTCGAGGACGCCAGACGGATTTACACCAACGGCTCCCGCCTGATTCCGTCCTTTCGGGTCAAGCAGATGATGGAGCACTACGCGCCCAGCGTCGAGCAGACCGGATGGTATGGTGTTGTCCGCTGGTGCGCTGAGGACGTGATTGCCGCCGCAGAGCAGAACGGTGTCACGCTCACTGAGGTACAGGCCGAGAAGTGGCTGGAAAAGAACGAGCGCTGGTTCAAGGAAATGCTCACTGAGTACGGCAATGAAGTGCTGGCCTCTGCCAGCAAGGAGAGTTTTGAGGAGGTATGCAAGGCATGAAGAACGAATCTCGTGAGTTTGAGATGGAGCTTGAACTGAAGGCGCGTGTGGCAACGCGGGACATTGATGACATCATGTGCGCGGCGCTGGAAGGCGGTATTACCGGCTGGTGTAGAGCGGCAAAGCCGGTCGGCAAGATGCTTGGTGAGTACGGTCATGAACAGATTGCGCGCGGTGGCTCCCTCATGCTCTATGATGCTGAGAGCAGCGATAAGTGGGAGCTGACGCTGGACAAGTTCCTGTGCGGGCTGGCTCTCGCCATTGAAAGTGGGGCATCTGTGACCATCGACGCTGAGAGCGGCTACATCGATACTTCAGACGTAGACGCTGAGTGCGCCGACATGATTATCCAGTTCGCTTTGTTCGGCGATTTGGTGTTCGGGTGAGCGTGGAAAGGAGGAACCGTGAGTGGAAATCCGAATGATTACGAAAGCAGAGGCCGATGGCATCATCGCCACCCGCGAGCCGCGTGGCCTGTTCTATCTGGACGCTGGTAAGAGCTTCGTCGGAATTGACAACAGCACCGGCCATGCCTGGACAGAGGAGTTCGATACTCTGCCGAAGTGCAGAGCATGGCTGTTGCAGGAGCCAGACAGCGGGCCGGAGCCGCGCACCTACGTTGTGACCGAACAGTGCTCCAACTGCGAGCGGGAGGTCGAGATTCACGGCTGGGACACCGAGCGGGACGGCTATCAGGCATTCTGCCCCTACTGCGGCGAGGTGCTCATGCTCTGCGACGAGTGCCAACACAGCGAGCAGCGTCAGCCCTGTGATTTTGATATGAGCACTGGTATGTGCCGGCATCGCCGGAGACCGGAAGGAGCGACGCACGATGTACCCTGACGGAGAGGTGGATTGCCTTCACTGCGGAAGCTGTAAGTTCTTCGGCCATGTAGGGCCGGGACACACGCCATGTCAAAAGCGGATTGACCATGTGACTGTCCGGTTTGCGTGTCCGTGGTTCAAGACTTATGACTGCAATCAGTTCACCGGCGTGATATGCTCCGACTTTGAGCCAGCCGAACGGTGCGTGTACCTTTCCCGGACATGGCGCGGGTTCGATTACTATTGGCCGCGGTTCTTAGACCAGTGGGGCAGCGGTCAAGGCAAGACCGGAAATGTCGCGTTCACGCTGGATGGCAACACAAAGGTACGATACCACGTAAAGACAGAGTATTTCGTGTACGGCGACAAGCTGTTCGTGGACGGCAAGCTGAACGCTCATGAGCGTATGTTCTACGTGGTGGACCGGCGATCGCCGATTGGGTATCGACTGGTGACACAGCCGTGGGACCCATTCGCTCAACCTCAGACTGAGGGTGAGCGCATAAGAGCCGAGATATTGAACAGACGAAAGGAGACGGCAGTATGAACATCAACAGAGGAGACATCTGGTACATAGGCAACGGCTATCCTGCCGTTGGCAGCGAGCAGCGTCCGGGCCGCCCCGCCGTGGTGGTCTCAAACCAGCAGAACAACCGGTACGGCGAGGTCGTGGAGGTGATATACCTCACGACTGCACCGAAGCGCGATCTGCCCACCCATGTCACCATCCGCAGCTCTGGCCGCGTCAGCACGGCGCTCTGCGAGCAGATTTCTACGGTATCGGTGGAGCGGCTCGGCAACTACTGCGGCCATGTGTCGGACAGCGAGTTGGCCGCGATTGAGAACGCCATGCTTATCTCGCTGGGCATCCAGCTTGCGCCGGTGAGCGAGGAAAGTGAGGAGACCCCCCCCCATGCCGGAATCACGGCTCGCCGAAGTCGAAGCTCGGTGCCGCGTCTTGCAGGAGCTGTATGACGCTCTGCTGGACCGGCTCGTCAAGGCTGGATGAGAACATAAAAAGCCTCACGCGGCTCGGAGAGCTGCGTGAGGCAAAAGCAAGGAGGTTGTCAGAATTGCCGGAGAAAAAGTCGGATGCGGTGCGCCGGCTCGTAGCAGCCGGTGAGTACCAAAAGGCGCTTGGCATCGCAAAAAACTTCCGGCTTGGCATCGGTCAGGAGGAACGAAATGCGATGCGTCTGGCGTATGAGTGCATGGTCTGGCCCGACTTTTACAAACAGGTGGGACGGGACGTCAGGAGCGAGATAAAGGCCGGCGTGGAAGTCTTGGTTAAGCTGTATGGAGCCTGATGGTATTGACACGACATCGTGGTATGTGGTACAATGTCCACAAGGAGGCGATGACGTGGATAGAAAAAGTACGCAAGCTCACATCGACGCGAATGCACGGTATGACAAGAAAGCATACGCTCGTGTGCTGCTCCGTGTTCGGAACGACAGCGAGCTGAATCTTGATGCCATCCGTGCTCACATCGCAGAGCGTGGCGAGAGCTTGAATGGCTTCATCATGCGAGCTATTGCAGAGACGATAGACCGTGATAAACAGCAAGACGCTAAGGAACCCGCCGAGTGAGGCGGGTTCTTTTTATGCTCGGAATCTCGACCATCAGTGATATTTTCCGAAAAATTTTCTGAAAAACCATTGACAAAACAACGCTATCGTGGTAGAATGATGACAATGAAACAAACCACACCAACTACGAAAGCGGGAGGTCAGAACAATGAGTTATGTGTATGCAGCGATTGGACACTTCAAGGGTTCCGAGAACACGACCTGTGTGGCGAGCACCAACCTCACAAAGAAAGCGTTTCAGGATGACCTGCGCGGGAATGAGTTCGTGGCTTATGCCGTCCTGACTGAGTGGATGTTCGACAGGCTGATGTCTCTGGACGGCCTTGACCGGTGGGAACAGGTGAAGAAGCTGACCTCGAACTACCGGAAGTGGCGTGAGCTGGACGATTACATCGAGCAGTGCGGTGACATCATTGCCAGCAAGATGCAGGCGGCAAGAGAAGTTGAATATATGGCGTGAAGCCGAAACGCCCAGCGGGGCGTCGCCGGGAGCTGCCCTACCCGGCCTGATGATGGCAGGGCAAAAAAAGTAGCGGGTCTATATAGGCAAATCCGGCAGGCTATCTTGATCATTTATACATGAAAGACTTGAAGGAGGAAATCCATCATGGATATTTTGAATACTGTTTTTTCTGCACTGAACCTTTTGGCCACAGTCATCATCGGTGTCATCAATGTGACATGGATGATTTCGAGGGATGTCTTTCGTGACAAGCCTCGGGCAAAGCACTATTCTAAAAAATGACAAGAAAAATGACCGCCCTACAGTCTACCAAACTCAAGCGGTCATTTATTCTTAAATTTCCGTGATAGAGGAGGGAGCTGACCACTGTGCGGGCAGCGCCTTTCTTTGTCTTCATTATAGACGTTAGAACGCAGGTTGTCAAGAGACTTGCGTTTTCATTTTATTTACACCACTTTGCAAACTCTTCATCGGTACACTTGACGTAGTGGCTGCCGCTGACGAGGTGGCTGGTGCCTTTGCTGTAGTCGATGCCGGAAGTGGCATAGTCGTAAGTCTCGGCCACGCGGCGCTTTTCCACCACCGGGTTCGGCAGCGGGATAGCCGACAGCAGGCTCCGGGTGTAGGGATGAATGGGATCCGCAAAAATTTCTTCCGTGGTACCCGTTTCCAGCAGGTGGCCCAGATGGAGCACACCGATACGGTCGGAGATGTACTTGACCATGGACAGGTCGTGTGCGATGAACAGGTAGGCCGTGCCGGTCTCCTGCTGGATGTCCTTCATCAGGTTGACGACCTGTGCCTGGATCGACACGTCCAGTGCCGAAATGCACTCGTCAGCGATGATGAGCTTCGGGTTCATGATGAGGGCGCGGGCGATGCCGACGCGCTGGCGCTGGCCGCCGGAGAACTGGTGGGGGTAGCGCTCAGCGTGCTCGGGTGCAAGGCCGACCTTCTCCAGAATTTTCTCCACCTTTTCGCGGCGCTCGTCCTGGGTTTTGTACATATGGTGGATGTCCAGGCCCTCGCCGATGATGTCCTCCACCTTCTTGCGGGGGTTCAGGGACGCCATCGGGTCCTGGAATATCATCTGCATCTGGGTGCGCAGGGTGTTGTTCTGGGCGTGAGTCAGACGTCCGCTGATGTCCTGCCAGTCGAAGGTGATCTTGCCTGCGGTGGGGTCATACAGCCGGATGATGCTGCGGCCGATGGTGGATTTGCCCGAGCCGGACTCACCCACCAGACCGTACGTCTCGCCGGGATAGATCTCAAAGCTGACATCGTCCACGGCCTTGACGGTGAAGTTCTTGTTCACCTTGAAATACTGCTTCAGTCCCTCGACCTTCAGAAGAGGGGTAGCGCTCTGTGCTGCCATTTACTCCGCCTCCTCTATCTTTTTTGCTTCTGCGCTCATACGGGCCACACGGTCTTTCAGCTCAGGCGGCATCTCCACCTTGGGAGCGCGGGGGTCCAGCAGCCAGGTAGCTGCAAAGTGGGTGTCACTGATCTTGAACATGGGCGGGTCAACTTCGTCGTCGATGTTCAGGGCATAATGGTTGCGCGGCGCAAAGGCATCGCCCTGCTTCTCATGCAGCAGGTTCGGCGGCGAACCGGGGATGGTATACAGGCGCTCGTCGGCGGTATCGAGGTCGGGCATGGCCGACAGCAGACCCCAGGTGTAGGGGTGGCGCGGGTCGTAGAAGATCTCGTCGATGGTGCCTGTCTCCACGATCTTGCCCGCGTACATGACATCGACATAATCGGCCACCTTTGCCACGACGCCGAGGTCATGGGTGATGTAGATGACCGAAATGCCGCGCTCCTTCTGGATGCTGCGGATGAGCTCGAGGATCTTCGCCTGAATGGTCACATCCAGTGCGGTGGTGGGCTCATCGCAGATGAGCAGGTCCGGGTCGCAGGACAGCGCGATGGCGATGACCACGCGCTGACGCATACCGCCGGACAGCTGGTGCGGGTAGCTCTTCATCCGCTTTTCGGCGTCCGTGATACCGACTTCTTCCAGCAGCTTGAGGGCCTTCTGATATGTCTCAGCCTTGGGCATCTTGAAGTGCCAGAGCATCCCTTCCATGATCTGCTTGCCGATGGTCATGGTGGGGTCAAGGCTGGTCATGGGGTCCTGAAAGACCATGGCGATGCGCTTGCCGTTGATGTGGCGGCGGATCCACTTTTTATCTTTTTGCAGCAGATCGACGGTT